>WNFP01000121.1_pt1 | contig 82217 bp, 70 predicted proteins | sample 5400201 | NCBI WGS metagenome assembly WNFP01 (sample SAMN13153355, study PRJNA577476) | soil metagenome | isolation source: 115 cm saprolite under Madrone tree | place: USA:California | collected 2016-06-14
CTTTTTGCTCTTCGACATCCACCGTCTTCCACGCCATCCTTTGTCTCCCGGAGCGCGATGGGCTCGCGCGGGAGTGTAAAGGATGTCCCGGGACGTTTTGTAAAGTATGTCATGAGACTGGACACAAAGCCCGCGAAAGGGTAGGGCACCCTCGCTTTGTCGATAGGTTACGAAAAGCCTGAGAAATGCCGGGCCACCTCTTCCGCGTCCAAAATATTTTCATTTCTATTCGAACTTTTCCGTCCCATATCCCGAAGTAGATGACAGAGGTCAGGAGATAAAGCCAAAGGCCATGCATGTCTGAGAAGCACGAATTCCGGGAGCAGATTCATCGTGGGGACGCGAAGGCATTTGATACGTTCTACGCGGAGAGCGCAGCTCGTCTGCAGCGCTTTCTTCGCCAGCTTGTGGGCACCTCGCAGGCGGCGGAGGACATAAGCCATGAGACGTTTTTGCGGTTCTGGCGACGCCCCAGCGAGTACCGTCCGGAGAAGGGTTCGCCGCAGGCCTATCTCTTTGGCATTGCGCGGAAGCGGGCCGCGGAGTGGTGGCGTCAGCGCAAGCCGGAAGAGCTGGACAAGTCCTGGTCGAGAGTTCTGGACGATGCGGACGCGATACCAGACGCAGCATTGAACGCAACATTGAGCGCAACATTTAACGCAACCCAGAACGTTGCTGTCTCAGGCGCCACGGTCGAGGACCGATCTTTAATAGGCGATGCTTTCTCGCGGCTTGAGCCGGACCAGCGCGCACTGCTGTGGCTGCGCGAAGTTGAAGGCCAGTCTTACGCAGAGCTGGCCGCGATTCTTGAGGTCCCGGTTGGCACTGTGCGATCGCGATTACATGCCGCGCGCGAGGAACTGCGGCGTATCTGGCACAGCGCGCCGCCTGAACCTGAACCAGAAGATTGTGAAAACGGCGAAATGCAAAAGAAAGGAGGGCTGACCCGATGACAAATCTCAGGACCGGAGCTGACTCCAAATCGCCAATGTGTCAGAAGGCTGCCGAGTTCATTTCCGCCCTCTGCGATGGTGAGAGCATTCCACGCGAGGTGGCGAAGCACATTGGCCAGTGTGATGTTTGCCAATTGCTGCTGACTGATTATGTCCAGATGGGTGTGGAACTGAAGCGGCTGGCGAGCGCAGCAGAGCCTGCCAGGGTAAAGCCAATTTCCTGGACGAATGAACGACGTTCGAAATTCAACCTATGGAAAATATGGAGGGAAAGCATGAGGATACCCAGAGTTGCATTTGCCTTGATGGTGATTGTGATTGCAGTGCTGTCATTCAGGATCGCGAGCGTGCACGCAACGGGAGCGCGGCAATGGCTGCTGATGCATGTGTGGGACGAAAACGGAAAAGAACAGGCCAAATTGATTGCAGGGTTTAACCCCGAGGAGAAAAGCCCCAATCCCACCATTATGATCGCGGTCCCCAGGGGAGCTCTTGGATTAAACATCGTTCTTCTGGGCGAAAGTGAAGGAGCGGCAAACCTGGGAATCCGCGCCCTGTATTTCTCTGCGGATGCAGACAAGAGCAGGCAACGGGAGCAGCTGCGCAGCGCACCGATGAAGGAGATAACGTGTGTCCCTGGGCAAAGGACGTCCTTCATGGTCGAAGGCTACGGCCCCATCGAAATCGGTGCAGAAGTGCGGGACAAGCTTCCTGAAGGGGACGATCCCGGCAAGCGGACACTATTTCCTCCGCAGGGAAGCCTGAATGTAACTGGATCGCTGGTATTGCTGAATGAAGACAAGGTTGTAAGCAAAGCAGTGGCAGGCGTTGGCCAAATAGCGGCAACTGATGGATATTTTGCTTTGCGCGCACCGGGGATTGGACGATACGTGTTTGCCGCAAGGCCATTCGATAGAGCGGTTGAGGGCCAATTGAACTTTAACCAGATTCAATTCAAACTGGATGGACAGAACTATTTGCTGCTTGCGGGTTCTCCTGTGGCACATGACTCCCAGCAGCAGATGTGGGTTAGGCATGATTCGGAGTCTGGGCTGCAAAAAGCTTCAGGAAGCAAACCAACCGTGGAGTTTGGATTGCTTTCCGGCCTGGCAAAGAAGCAATGAACACGTTATCGTTGGCCACCTAACGTGTTGTGGATGGTTTTGAGACGCGGCAGTGCCGCGTCTCTACGTTGTGATTCTTCCGACCGTGGGACGATGTTTTTGAATCCACGATTCTCCGCGTTGATCCGCTGTCATGTTTTTCCCTGTTAGTTGTATTTACACGCCGTGTTTTGTGCTACCATCCGCAGCCTCTTGTGAGGAAGAGGGGAAGTTTCGGATCTTTGACAATTTACGAAGCAGGCGAGGCGAGCAGGGTGGCTGGGCCACCCAAGGGCCACCCAAGGGCCATAACAGGCTAAGTGTGTTTGTTTTCAGTGAAACGGCCCGAAAAACAGGGAGGGGGTACCCTCACGAGTTGAGGCAAAGCTTACTTCCAGCGTGTACTTTGGATTTATGGCTTTACTGATTTAGGTGCATTGGCCTAAACAGTAGAGATTCATAAGGTCGTGAGTATTTGAGACTGAATTGGTAAGCTGATTTTTGCCGCTGATTTACGCTAATTCACGCAGATAAGAATGAAATCGGGAAGCCACAATGCTTTTCTGCACTGGGCTTCCCGCTTCTGTGATACTTGATCGCCTATTCGAAGATCAGGATGGCGGCCGCGATCACCGTGGTCCAGAGGCCGCGCTTGTCGCCTACGGCGGTCTGGGTGATGTTGGTGGTGCGCACGATCTTGTTGGAGATGCGGTAGATCTCTTTTTTCTCATCCCAGGATTTATCGGGATCGAACTCCACGTCGAGCGTGGTGGCGAGCATTTCGGCTGCCAACTCTTCGGCGTATTCGCCGGCGATGTTGTCCGGCTCGCCGAAGGAGTGGTGTTCGCTGAGATAGCCGTAGGTATTGCGGTCCGCGGGCACGGCCAGGCCGATGCTCGAGGCCACCAGGCGGTGCGGCTCGCGGGTGGAATTTTCGGCGACTACGGCAAAGGTGACCTCGCCGGGATAGAGAAATTTGGTGCCCTCTTTGCGCGAGATCAGCTTGCACTGCGGAGGAAATATGGAAGAAACCCTGACCAGGTTTTGTGCGGCGATTCCGGCGTCACGCAAAGCCAGCTCGAACGATGTTAGACGCTCTTTATGTTTGCCCACACCCTTAGTCAGAAAGATGCGCTTGGGCACCATGTTTATTCCCAATGTAGTTGTCCTCCGGCAGAATCGGTTTTTTTAACTGAATTTCAAAAAATAACACACGAGGGGGGGCGAGCGCGGGAAAATTTGCCAGGTTTAATCAAAAATTTAGCTTTGCCCGGTGCTCTGGTGGATGGCGAGGGTCCCGGCGGCGTCAGAACTTTTGATTTTTACGGCAATTTCGATAAAGGCGATGGCGGCGCGGCTGAGAGCTTTGTCCTTGCGGAAGACCAGGGCCAGGTCGCGGCGAATGGAGGCTTCGGCGAGGGGAATGGCGGCCAGAACACCGGCTTTCACGTCTTCGAGCACGCTCGAGCGGGAGATGAAGCCCACGCCTACATCGGCGGCGACAAAGCGCTTGAGCAGTTCGCTGGAGTCGAGTTCCATGGAGATTTTGGGCTTGAGGTTGCGTTCATGAAACAGCGTCTCAATGGAATCCCGGGTGCGCCCGATTTTGGGCAGCAGAAGCGGGAAGCCCACCACCTCGGCGGGACTGACCGCTTTCATCTTGCTCAGCGGATGGCCCGGAGGCGCGATCACCACCAGTTCGTCACGATGGATATTTACCACGGTGAGCCGCTTGTCGTCCACGGGAATGGAGACCACGCCGAAATCCACGGAGTTGTCGATGACCGATTCCAGAATCTTGGCCCGCTCAAGGCGGCTGATGTTGACGCCTACGCTGGGATAGAGCTTCTTGAAGTGGGCAAAGACCTCGGGAAGAATATGGAGGCAGGTAGCTTCATTGGCTCCCACCACGATTTCACCGCGCGGAATGCGCTCCATCTCGGCCAGCGCGGCCACGATGGCGCGGCGGGCGGCCACGGTGTCTTCGGCGTATTGCTGGAAGACCTTGCCCGCGGCGGTAACGGCCACTTTGCCGCCGCTGCGGTCAAACAGCCGCGCGCCAACTTCTTCCTCCAGGGAGCGAATCTGAGAGGAGATGGCCGGCTGGGTGCGAAAACGCTTCTCCGCCGCGCGGGAAAAACTGCAGTGGCGCGCAACTTCGAGAAACGTTTCCAGCTGGTCAAAATCCATGGAATCGGTGTCTATTGTAGTGGCATTTCCTGCGCTGTCAAAAAAATACCTTTGAAACACAGAGGAAAGGAGTAAACAGAGGAGAGTGGGGTTTGAGTGTGGCTGGCCTGCGGTGTGCGCCTGTGATCATTACGCGTATGCCCTGCTATCAGGATGTAGTGCAGATGCGGCACAGTGTTGATTATTTTCTATTTCCTCTGTTCCGCTGTGAAAGATAACCCTGTGCAACACAGAGGAAAGGAGTAAACAGAGGAGGATGGGGTGTTCGCGCAGCCGGCGCAACTTTATTATTCTCTAGTGTTCTCTGTTTCCTCTGTTCCTCTGTGTTGCAAAGGTATTCCTGCATTGCGGAAAAAATGCTGACTGCTGAATACTGAGTGCTACTATGCAATCGACCATGAAAGCTCTGATCTGCGAAAGCTACGGCGGACCTGAGGTGCTGCAGCTGGAAGAGGCTGGCGTCCCTCAGACGGGTCCGCATGGCGTGCTGGTGCGGGTTCATGCGGCCAGCGTGAATCCCATTGACTGCAGGCTGCGCCAGGGAATGCTGCGCTCGGTGATGCCGGTGATATTTCCGGTGATCTGGGGCGCGGATTTGTCCGGCGTGGTGGAGCAGGTTGGCAGCGCGGTAACGCGCTTCAAGCCTGGTGACGAGGTTTACGGCTTTAAAGATGGCCGAGTCGCGCGGACGTATCGCGGTACTTACGCCGAGTATGTCGCTGTTCCGGAGAGCGCGCTGGCGCGAAAGCCGGCGAGCCTTACGCATGAAGAGGCAGCTTCCATCCCACTGGCGGCGCTCACGGCGTGGCAGGGGCTGGTGGTGCAGGGAAAGATGAAGAGTGGCGACCGTGTGCTGATCCATGCCGGGGCGGGTGGCGTGGGCATTTTTGCCATCCAGATTGCCAAAGCCTTTGGCGCGGAGGTGGCCGCCACGGCGGGCACGCGCAATCAGGATTTTCTGCGCCAGACAGGCGCGGATGTATGCATTGACTATGAGCATGAGCGCCTGGAAGACAGGACTTCCGGCTGCGATCTGGTGCTGGATGGCGTGGGAGAGAGCGTGTGGGCCAGCTCGTTTCGGGTGATGAAGCCCGGTGGAAAAATGATGACGCTGCTGGCGCCCATTCCGCGTGATGGCGCGAGCAAACTCAGGTTCTACTCGTATGCGGCCAGCCACATGATCGCGTGGACCCTGCGCGGGGCGCTGGGCGGCAAACGCTTGCTGCTGACACAGGGCAAGCCGCGCGGCGAGGCGCTCGAAGAGATTACTAAACTGATTGAAGCAGGCAAGATGCGCACAGTAATTGAGCGGGTGTTTCCGCTGGAAGAAATGGCCGAGGCCCACCGCCTGAGCGAGACCGGACATGTGCGCGGCAAAATTGTGGTGAAGGTGGCTGCCTGAGGCAGATCATCGGCGATTTACGTAGTAAGGAGAAGACATATGTCAGATACCAAGGCTGATCCGAAGGCGGTGATCGAGTTCGCCAAAAAAAACGGGGCCAAAATTCTCGACCTCCGTTTTACCGATCTTCCCGGACTCTGGCACCACGTTTCCTATCCCATGGACCAGTTCTCGGAAGCGTCGTTTGAAGACGGCTTCGGCATGGATGGCTCGTCCATTCGCGGCTGGGCGGCGATCCACGAGAGCGACATGCTGCTGATACCCGATCCGAACTTTTTTGTCATGGACCCGTTCACCGATGCGCCCACGCTGGTGATGATTGCCGACGTGATCGATCCGGTGACCAAGCAGCGCTATGATCGCGATCCGCGCTACATCGCGAAGAAAGCCGAGCTCTACCTCTCTTCCACCGGCATTGCGGATACGGCGTACTTCGGCGCGGAAGCCGAGTTTTTCATTTTCGACAATGTTCGCTTCGACCAGAAAGAGAACCAGGGCTTCTACTTTATCGACGCCGAAGAGGGCCGCTGGAACTCCGGGCGAGAGGAAAACAACCTGGGCTATCGTCCGCGCTACAAGGAAGGCTACTTTCCCGTTCCGCCGACCGACCACTACCAGGACCTGCGCACCGAGATGACACTCACCATGCAGGCCTGCGGCCTGGAGGTGGAGTGCCATCACCATGAAGTTGCCACCGGCGGCCAGACGGAAATCGATTTGAAGTACGACAAGCTGGTGCGCTCTGCCGACAACATGCTGCTCTACAAGTATGTGGTGAAGAACGTGGCCAACCAGTATGGCAAGACGGTTACCTTCATGCCCAAGCCGCTTTTTAATGACAACGGAAGCGGCATGCACACGCACCAATCGCTGTGGAAGGGCGGCAAGCCGCTCTTTGCCGGCGATGGCTATGCCGGCCTCTCGCAGACCGCGCTGTGGTACATCGGCGGACTGATCAAGCACGGCCCGGCGCTCTCGGCGATCATTGCGCCCACCACCAATTCCTATAAACGTCTGGTGCCGGGCTTTGAAGCGCCGGTGAATCTGGCGTATTCACGCCGCAACCGCTCGGCGGCCTGCCGCATTCCCATGTACTCGGCATCGCCCAAAGCGAAGCGCGTGGAGTTCCGTCCGCCGGACCCAAGCTGCAATCCTTATATCGCGTTTGCCGCCATGATGATGGCCGGACTCGATGGCATCGAAAACAAAATAGATCCCGGGCAGCCGCTGGATAAAGACATTTATGATCTGGGGCCGGAAGAACTGGCCAGGGTGCCGTCGATGCCGGGCGATCTCGACGAAGCTCTCGATGCTCTGGAAAAAGACCATGCCTTCCTGCTTAAGGGCGACGTCTTCACCGAAGACCTGATCCATACGTACATCGATTACAAGCGGGTGAAGGAAGTGGAGGCCATGCGTCTGCGGCCGCATCCGTATGAGTTCGCGCTGTATTACGACATTTAGGGCAAGAGCCTGTTTTTCAGATGCTTATAGCGGCCAGTGTAAAGCGAGACAAGGGAGTGAACCCGAGCCCAGGTTATCAGGGACATCAATAAATGCGGTCAGTTACTTCTAACAGCTGGTGGTGGAAGTCCTAATTTTGCCATCGCAAATTGTAAGCTACTGAATTTACGATAGGAAGGTTACGCAGTTTATGTGAAAAATTAACTTCCACCACGGGTTTCTAAGCATTTTCTTGACCAGAAACTCCTGCTGGAGTAAGGTTTCTAACGCCATATGCTGTACAGTCGTGGCGGCCACCGACGCCAGTTTTTTCATGTAATTCCAAGCTTTAAGACAGCCTCAATCTACTGACGGGAGAAAGTTCAAAAAATGGAGAATCGGATTACTTTTTTACGCTCCTGTATGAGCAAGCTGCCAGGGAGCATTCTGGGAATGGCCGTAGTCACCTTAGTTGCTTTCGGCTCCGGCACATGCCAGGCCCAAACCACGTCGACTACTTGTCCCGGGATATGTGTGACACTTCAGAATGCAACGGTTCCGCCGGGCGGGTTCTATCAGTTGCAACTGTTGGTGACGGAGCCTAAGCCGGTCGGCGCGGGAAGCCAGGGCATAGCCTTTTCCAGCACAGTCTTCGGGACGGGCGTGGGAGCTTCCGTCAACTCTCCTTCGGGGAAATCATGCGGAGTCGCTCTCCGAACGACGAGCGGATTTAGCGTGGCGCTCCTCTCTCCGGATGCTCAGCTCGGTACCGTTAGCGACTCCCCAATCGTGGCCATTGTGCTGCCAGTCAGGCCAGATGCGCCTCTGGGAACGCAAACCTCCGTGAACCTTGATCCATCCAGTACAGTCTTTCTCAACGCTTCGGGGCAGCCGTATTCGCCACTGCAAGTGTCTGCCGGAACTCTGACCATTGGCGGCACGATCAATATCACCAGCGTGACTCCAGCGGGAGTACAGGTTGCCGCCGGTTCTACGATCGCCATTTGGGGAACGGGCTTTACATCCTCGGTCAAGGCAGACGTGGAAGGCGCAAATGTAGTTACCTCTAAATTCGTCTCATCCAATGAAATTGATATAACGCTGGACCAAACGGTCCTGCTGGATGGCGTGCGTGTGCGCGTCGAGAACAGCACGCAAAGGGTGATGTACTATCCTTATCTTCATACAGCGGAGGTGGGCAGCAGTTCTAATCCCGTGATTGCCGCGACGGTCCCTCTGTTTTCCCGCGTTACATACACCACTGCCACTCTGCCGTGGAGCAGGAGCGGCACGGCCTTTACCGGGCTGGCTCTGCAGAACCCCAACCAGAATTCCGCACTGATCACGCTTCAACTGCTGTCCTCCAGCAATCAAGTGCTGCAGACATCCAGCGTTTCTCTTGCCGGCGTGAGCAAAATTACGGAAGATATCCTTGATCTCTTTCCGCAGCCTCCCGCCGGAGCAACTGCCGTACAAATCAGCGCTACTGCGCCTGTTCAAATGCTGGGCTTGCAGGGCGACACCGCCGCGCGGACCATCACTCCAGTCATTGTTTCGGTTCCCTGATTGACTATGCTGGCAAGAGCCGGGATGCGTAGTTACGGAGCTACAATGGATTTTGCGGCCCTTGCTTCGCCAAATTCGTTGCCGCCAGCTTGATTCCGTGACCGGATGTTCCGCAGGCGCAGGAAAAACAACACCACGAGGACGAGCACAGGAATCGGAATCAACACCGCCTGCCAGGGAATAAACTCTGGCACAGGATCAACGCCATCGCCATTCAGAACAAATGCCGCCCAATACCGCGGATGGTTCAAAGCGGTTTCCGAATGGAGAAACTCCAGCTTAGCCAGACGCAGGGCCTCGGCCCTGGGTTTATGTTTTTTGAGCAGGAAGAAATAAAACTGCTTCATGAAATCAGCAGTGGGCTGATCAGGAACTCGCCAGAGTGTAGTTACCACCGATTGAGAGCCAGCCGCAAGCAGAGCGCGGCTGAAGGCCTGCACGCCCTCGCCTGGCGCCAGCTGCCCTCTCTCGGTATCGCATGCGGAAAGCGTCGTAAGGTTCACGCCGCGCAGATCCAGATCATATAGCTCTTTCAGAAACAGATAGTTGTTTGGCTGTCCTGCTTCGTCCGGCGAAAATAAAAGGCGCGACTGCTCAGGATTGTCCATATCGGCTACGGCGTGGGTGCTGATGTGAAGCAGCGCTGCGCTGGAACGGGTCTCGTCGAAAAAGCTTTGCTTCCGGTCCGACTTCCCGATAAAAATTCGGGTCCTCCCCTGGCTCATCCGCGCGATTTGCTGGATTTCTTCCGCGGAGCCGGGTAAAACATCGCGACCTTGACCATCAGAACTTACCAGCGAGTTCCCGGCTCCGGAGATTACATCGGGATCGCCAAAGGCGATGAGTTGCCGCCGCCAGGGGAATTGGAAGCGTCCTGACTGTTGCAAGGCGCCACGCGCCAACAACACGGCGCTGGGCAGATATGTAACGTCATGCTTTTCGAGAAGCGGTTGTCCGGAAGAAGTAGCCATCATCTCAAAGGGGACAAGGCCCAAAAAACCGTCAGGAACAATCAGGATATGTGCATATCGATCATCCTGTAAGGGCGTTAGTCCACTGGGTATGAACGAATTCAGACTCTGAAAATCAGCCTGCCAGTTTTCTCGCAGATTCTCTGGAAGACTCCCGACAACGCCGGCGACGGCTTTCATTTCAGCCAGAGAGGTCTGGTGTTGCGCTATACCCGCGGAATCCTGAGTGATCCAAATGGCTGCGACAGCATCCGGCCCCAGCCAAAATTCAATCAACGCAGTGGAAGGGCCCAGGCGCTCCTGGATCGACCGCAGGTTCATTGCGTCAGGCAGGACTTTCCCGCTGTAGAAGCTGTCCTGGAATACTCGGGCCCGGCTGCGCTCCATGTATTCAAAGGCAGTGGCGGTATCGTTGCGCGTGAGAAGCAGCCTGATCATACCGTCATAGACATCGCGTTTGTCGGCCAGAAAGTCTGACTTGAGACGGGACAACTGGATTTTCGACCGCATGCTTTCAATTTTGGAGATCGCGTCGCGGTATTTTGCCTCTGCCAGAGCTGGTTCGCCGAAATGTTCCGCGATTCGTCCCAGCGCATACAAAGCTTTCCACTGCTCTTCCACTGTTCCAATCTCGCTGGCCTCAGTGAGTGCGGCCTCGAATTGCTTTTTGGCTTCCGGCAAGCGCCCCATCCGGTACAGCGTCTCCGCCCGATAGAGAAGGGACTGCATTGCTTCGCGCCGGTCATTGGCTTTTTCCGCCAGGGCACGGGCCGACCCGAAAGTCCTGAGTGCATCTTGCAGACGGCCAAGATCCAGGGCCAGGACAATTCCAGTATTCTTCAATACCCCAATCTCCCCGTCCACATCGTGTTTGCGCGAATAAGACTGCTCCGCTTTCTGGTACTCATCCAGCGCCTTCCGCGGATCGCCCAAACGCCGATAGAGCACACCCAGGTTGGCATACAAATGCCCCAGGTCTCCCTGGGTCAATCCTTCCGGCGATTGTTCCAGCTCTTTGTTCACCGCGAGAGCGCGCTGGTAATTCCCGAGTTTCTGGTACAAAGCGCCCAGATTTAGCAGAGTAATTTGCCGCCAGTACCGGGCCCACGGCTCGCCTTTCGACCGTTCCAGACGCTGCATGGCTTCGTCATACGCGCCAAAAGACTCCGAATATTTTGACTGATAGTAATAGACACTGCCCAGATTGTTGAGTATGAACATGGCTGTCCGGGCATTTCCAGTCTGTCTGTTCAGGCTGAGTGCGGTGTCCAGTTCATGTGCCGCCGCCGGGTATTTTCCCGAATTCATCCAGGCCAGGCCTGCGTCATTGCGGGCACGTGCTTCCCCGTTTTTGTCTCCCAGTTTCTGATAGGTTTCCGCGGCCTCGTGCGCCTTGGCCACTGCAAGTTCGTAGTGGCCTTCCGAGTTAGCAATCTGACTTAGTCCAATCAGGATCTCCCCGAGTTCATGACTGGCGGTCCCAACCGGAAGCCCATGCAAAACGGATTCGTAAATCCTGCGGGACTCCGTGAAAGCCCCCTTCTCGCGCAATGCCGCAGCCTGTGCGAGTTGGGTTTTAATGTCTTCCTGTGGCTGTGAAAAACCATGAACCGCACAAACGGCTATGAGGACCAGCAAAAGGACACGAATTGGGGGGCTCAACGGCACAAACGAGAAGCGAGTATATCGGAATAGCCAAGTATATTGCAGAGACGGCCAGCGCCAGCATGATGGCAACCAGGATATGTGAGCACTTTGGGCCAGGCCCTCATTCCAGCAGTCCTGGGTCTCAAATTATTCCTCAAATTTCTGTTCCACAGCCCTGGCGCAAGGGTCTTAAACATCAGAAGGCAGTACTGCAGGAAGCTGAGGGCTTTTAGGATGTGCAGGGTTTGTCCGGAATATCAACGGCTGGCACGAGCGTATTGGCGCGCCTTTATCGAATGGGGCAAACCCGGGAAAGACAGTGCGAATGGAGTTGCTGATGCCAATTTGGAAGCGCTGGAGAATAAATTTCAATTTTTGACGAAGCATCAGCAATCATGTGCTGTCTGTTCGGTCGAATTGGGGCAGGGTATTGACAGGTAGGCATCGCCCTTTTGCCCAGGATAACTGCTGCATAGTCCTGGCATTGGAAATGCCAGGCGTTTCCATATAACAACGCGCTTCAAACTTAGCGGTTACTTCGCAGCCGTGACCCGAAACCGGTTTGGGCTCGAACTCGCAATCGGTTTGCCCAACGCATTCAGTGCGGTGACCTTCCATAAAAGTGTTTTGCCGGGGCGCATCTTCGTTTTCAGTTCAGGGTTTGTGATCAGGATATTTTCCGTCGCCGGTCCATTCCAAAGCACGGTTCCATCCACTTCAAGCAACTGAATGGAATAACTTTTGGCGAGTGGCAATGCTTCCCAGCGAAAGGTCTCAGGCTCCCGGTCAAGTTCGCCAGAGGGGTCGGTAAGCCGAATGTCGCCCGATCTCATCGTCAGGTTTTCCGAAGAACTTCCGTGTAATAAGGGCCGTTCCTGGCGGCTGGAAATATAAAGAGAGAGCCCCAGGCCAACAGTCAGCATAAGTGCCGCGGCAGTGGCAATCCGTGGGACCCTCAGCCAACCACGCCAAAACGGGACATTGGCGGGCACGCCAGGCATGCCTTGTGCGCGCTGCAACTGGGCGGCAATCCAGTCCGCCGCCACCTGGTCGTTCTCTGCTGGAAGTGACCGCTCAAAGCTTCTGAGCATGGCCAGCTCTGCCTGGCAGTGCACGCAACCGGATAGATGCTGGGCGCCCTTGAGGTCAGAAGGGCCTCCCTCCATAAGGTCTTGCAGGGCGTCCAGAGACAGGCAATGGTCGCCGGCAGAGACTCCATCTCGCCACGAGTTTACTTTTTTTGTATTTTCATCCATGCGTGTTTCCTCAGTGGTGCTTAACTCTTTGCCTTCCACATCCTGACTGCCCGCTCGAGTTTTCTTTTGGCGCTGACCACATAGGCCTTGGCGCCACTGGCGTTCGTCAGGTTCAGCATGCGGCTTATCACGTCCAGCGGAAGTCCTTCGCCAAAATGAAGTGTAAACACCACCCTTTCCGTCTCTTCTAATGCTTCGCAAACGATTTGGCGCGCGATTTCCGCCATTTGTTTGCGCTCCATCATTGAATCTGGATTTTCCAATGCAAGGTCGGGCAAGGTGTCGATGACTACGTGAAGTGAATCCATGCCCGGAAGGCTGGAGCGTGACCGTATGGCATTGAGGCAGTGATTCCGAGCTATGGAGAACAGCCAGGTGGAAAATTTCGATTGTCCGTTAAAGAAAAAAAGACTCTTGTAAGCCTTGGCGCAGATTTCCTGGGCCAGGTCCGCGGCGGATTCACGATCGTTGGTGAAGGCGAGACACCAGCGCGCCACCTTTAGATGATGGCGACGGAACAGCTCATTAACATATTGCTCCGACCGGGACTGATTCGTTTCAGCCCGGTAGAGGGCAATAAGCTTTTCATCCGAAAGGTGCTCCCATTCCATTTTCGCGATTATAATTCCGTTCGATTCCTTTGTTTCGCAAGAGGCAGCATCGTCGCCCGCGAATGCCACTGCACATCCGGCAACTGAGTGACGAGCGACCGTCACTCCGAACTGCGCGGTAAAGCGCCCCGGGTTCGAATATGTCTGCCCGGAATCTATGGGAAGTACAGTGGCAATCGGCGCGGCCAATGGAGGAACCCTCTCATTGAACTAAGACACTTTCACTGATCGGCGTGGAACAGATTTTTTGTGCAATCCGCTGAGCAAAGCATCAGGCCGCCAAATGTCAGCTCTTCGGCGAAACCCATGGCCCCGGCGCGCGGGGCCGAATGAACAACTGGATTTGCAAAGTTTGCGGTGAATTTCCCGCAGACGGTTGGAAAGCCGTTCGGGTAACTTGTCCTCTACGCCTGCAAAGCGACCAGTGGTTGATCTTGCCAGGCGGAAACCGCGCCGCCTTTGCATTAAAGGCCATACGTATTCCTGCCTTTTTTCTGGCTTCGGGCGCAGAAATTCTCTAAGCTCGTCCTTCTATTCAATTTTCACTAAGTGTGCTGAACACTGCTGGCCTGGCCGGCGGGAGACTGCAGCATGAGCGGCTCTTCGGGCATAACAATCCAGCACACCGCGTAGGCTATGACTCCAATCAGCCCAAAAAGCGAGCAGACAAGCCAAACGATGCGCACCAGAGAAACATCAACGTCAAAATATTCGGCGAAGCCCTCGCAGACTCCGGCGATTTTGCGTCCCTGGCGCGGACGCACCAGCCGTTTGCGTGCAATCACGCCGGCCATGCGCTTTCCACAATAGGCGCAAAGCTGTGCATCATCCTGAATGACCTTGCCACAGTAGTTGCAGTACATATATTTCCTCTCTTCCTGGTTTGGATTGTTTGCCGGGCTGGCTGTTCGCTCCTGGCTTTTGGCCATCTTGTCTTTACACAGGCAGAACTGTAGCCGTGCCTAATTCAGTGCTGGCGATGAGCCACGGCTCAAGCTAACAGCCACCTGTTGTTGAATACGTACCAGCCCTGGGTAAAGTTCCCGGCTTATTCCTGACCATTAAATGGCTTTTTGAGCAACTTACGAGCGGTGGCGGCCTCTTCGGTAGAGGAATCGAGGGCGATGGCCGCATTATAGGAGGTAAGCGCCTGATCGCGTTTGGAGAGCAGGTCTTCCACTTCGCCGGAGGCCAGCAGAGCGCGCTGGCGAAGCTGGCGGTCATTGTTGCCGGCCGATGCCGCTTCCTGATAGGCGGCAAGGGCTTCAGCGTATTTGTTCTGGCTGCGCAGAGCATCACCCAGCGCGTATTGCACCATGAGCACGCGTGCGTTGGGATACCAACTGGTCGTCCTGCAAGCGGTTATAAGTTTTTGATAGACGACCGCGGCTTCGGCATGACGCCCGGCATCCTGCAGCAAATGGCCTTCTTCGAGCGCAAAGAGAAAGTTGTGGGGATAGTCGTGGATCAGAGTGCGCAGATTATCCAGCCCCTCCTGCCAGCGCTCTTCGCGCCGCAGAAACACTCCCAGCGTGACTCTGGCGTCGGCGTTGGATTCGCCGCCGGCTTTGCCCGCTTCCACAAGGTATTCCAGCCCCTTTTTCCGGTCGCCGTGAATTCCGGTGATTCCGGCCATGACTTTGACCGGCGTTGATAGGCTGCCCACCACATAGTTGTGCGCGCCGACGATGGTTTTGGCATCAGCGAAATCAGGTTGTGCTTTGAGGACGGCCTCATGATCGCGCCGGGCCGCGAGCGCGTTGCGCAGTGCCGCAAACCAGGCGTGTTCGACGATCGCCAGATACGTGGAGCGCAGACCTTCGGTCACCCCGCGAGAGTACAAAGCCTGGACGTCGTTGGGATTGGCTTTCAGGCGCTGGTCGCACATGCCGATGGCTTTATCGGCGAGGTCCCTGATCTGCTTTTTGATGGCAGGGTCTATGGGCACCAGTTGGGCCGCGATAAAGCGCTGATGGGTGTACATGCGCGTGTCCAGAGCGTTGTACTTGTACAGCTCACGGAACAGGATGGCCTCCATCAGATAATTTAAGCGGTTGGGGTCGTCAGGATTGTCCCGAATCCCTTTCTGAAAGTCCGCGATGGCCTGCTCGTATTCCAGGCTGTAAAAATGCTGGAACCCACTGTGCGAAACGGCGTCCAGCACCCGTACCTGATCGCTGGCCTGGGCGGAATTGGGGCAAAAAAGCCCAAAAAGCAGCAAAAACAGGAGCAGACGAGCCGTCAGGGATGTGGGGTGGTAAGGTGTCATGCGAGCTGCTATAAGGCAGTTTACCTGATTTCACATTCAGAGTAGAAGCTGTACAAAGCTGGTCATGGCTCCCCCGCTGATACACACTTTTGAAAGACGGGACAACAAGAACTTATGACCAGACCAGTAAAACCTGAATGCAAAGAGTTTTATTCCGAAGCCGAAGCGGCCAAAGCGCTCAACATCTCCGTTTCCTACCTTTACGTCCTGCTGGACGAAAATGTCTTTAATGAAGGCACAATGCGTCCTCCGGACATGACTTTTTGTGACTGGGAACTGGTATTGCTTCGTTTCTGGATCACCAGTCGAAAACAGGAAAAAATCGTACGCATGCCGCGGCGGGTTTGAAGCTTTTACAAAGTAATTATTTCAGCAGCGCAATCACGATTCAGGGTGAATACATGTAAGTCTCACTATAACAATGGTTTACTGTCGTACTCGTTTTGGAATGCCAGATGCCCTTCCTTATGCCTAAAGAGGCTTAGTGAATATGATGGGACATACGGCGCCGAATTACGATGACCGGCAGGAATTCTGGAAACCGCCGGTTCCTCCCCAGCTGGAGAGCACTCAGAAACTGGACGGCCAGGTCACAGGACAGGTCTGCGAGCAGTGCGGAGCCGATTTTGTGCTGGGTTCTCGTTTCTGCCACGTCTGTGGTGCGGACCGCCAGGATACGGGCCGCCGGGCCTTAGGCGCCTGGTTTGATTTCTCCTTTCTCTGCGATGCGCTTGGTCAGTCCGGTGCGTCGCTGGTAGCGATGTTTATGGGAGCTGTCTGTGTGGTGGCCGCCGCGGCCACCGGATTCCTCTATTCGGCGAACACTCTGCCGGACTGGCAGGCCATACAGTGGTGGCGCATTGAGTGGTTATTGGCCGCGATAGCACTGTTTGCCGTGGGAAGTTTGCTGAAAAAGTAGGCTTCTGCAATTTTGGGAGTGGTCCATAAAAGTAGCGTCTGCACCGGCACACGCGACAAAGAAAAAGATGCTGCTTGAGCGTCAGAGCAGGCTAAAATACATTCCCAAATGAGCCCTACAGCCAGAGCGTTTGCCCAGGTGTTAATCAATCGTCATGGACGGTTGCGCGCAGAATTAAGTGCCGAACGCAATGTAACTGAATCCAACATTGAAAAATACACCATTACTTATGGCGCCCTTTGCGAGGAAGCCAATGCTGGAGCACCTGTCGGTGCTGGCAAGTTTCTGTGTGAGATACACAACATATGTGAGAAAAATGGGCTACCCCCATTAAACGCGCTTGCGGTCAACGCGAAAAATAGGCACCCCGGCGACAAATATCCCGGCGGTCTTCAATGCTGGAAACAACACGTAATAGAATGCCTTGCCGCCAAATCGTTTCCTCTCGAATTATTTGTTGGCTGCGGTAGCCGACATTGCCGTGGCCTGCTCTAACATTTGGCGGGCCAGTGGACTATTGGGCCCGGATGGTGTTTTTCTGAGATAAATTTCCAGTTCCGTGGCGGCATCGGAGTACATTCGTAGCGCCATCAAGGCATGGGCTTTGGCCAGATGGACGAGAGAAACCTCCGCTGGCGCCAGCGATTCGGCCCGGTCCAGTTGGCGAAGCGCCTCTTCGAAGCTGGATTTACCGATCAGCGCGCGGCCCATCTCGAAATAAGCCTGCCAGGCGTTGGGCGAAAGTGACTCGGCACGTTCCAGAGTGTGGATGGCATCGTCAAATTTCGAATCAATATTCATCACGGCGCCCATGCCAATATAGGCCAGACCATATTTTTCGTCTGTCTGAATGGCCTGTTGCAGGTCTGCCATGGCGCCACTCAGGTCTCTTTGGTCGAGCTTTAAAAGCCCGCGCAGGGTGAGCGCCGCGGCATAATTGGGATAGATATCCAGAGCTTTTTTCAGGTGGTTACTGGCCTCGTCGGACTTGCTTTTGGCTGCGGCATCCCGAGCTTTGTTGAACTCCTTGCGCGCCTTTTCCGGGACTTTGTAGTCCTCCACGGAAACCACGCTGGGGTTGGTCCCATCCGTGGGCCTGGTGCTCACCGGGAGCCGCATGTCAATTGTTACGGGTGTACTCCCTACCTCAATCCGTTCTTTGCACTCGTTCACTCCGGAAAGCGCCACTACTTCGTAAGAACCGGGAGAAATCTGGACGAATTCGAACGATCCTGAAGTACTGGTATACGCGGAATTGACCAGAGAGCCGCTCGAAAGGTCACGCAGTTCCATCCGGACGTCCTGCAGTGGTTTATTATCAAGACTGTGCACAGTACCCGTAACATTCAGGAATGAGCTGTTCGGCGAGGAGAACCGCGATTGCGCGGTCCTTCTGCCAACGGGATCCATGGTCTGGGCTGTTAGGGTGACCAGTGCTGACAACAGGAAAAAGGGAACCAACGCTTGACGGATCATAGGCAACAACCTGTCCGCTGATTACAGTAGATGGGAATCCAGGAGCAGGTGATCACGGAACCCGGCAGGTTTCCTTCTTGCTGATGCACGCGCTCTCGCAACGTGCTATCAGTGAGATGTTATTAAAAAGTGGAAGTTGTCTATTTTAAAATTGGAATGAATAAAAAATTGGTTTATCACCTGGCAACTCTGTTCGGCACACATTCCGCACTGGCGGAGCAATCCTGATGATTATTCGTCCCGCAAAAAACGTGCTTGGCTCGATCCGGCTTCCAGGCGATAAATCCATTTCCCATCGCTACGCCATGCTGGCGGGGCTGGCGCAGGGGACCACACGGCTCTCCAATTTCTCCACCGGCGCCGATTGCGCCAGCACGCTGAGTTGTCTGCGGCAGCTCGGATGCGCGGTAAGCACGGCCAATGGCTCCATCACGATTGAAGGGAAAACGCGCTGGCAGCAGCCAGCAGAGAGTCTGGACTGCGGAAACTCCGGTTCGACGATGCGTATGCTTTCCGGATTTCTTGCTGGTCATGATTTCGAATGTCATTTGCACGGCGATGAGTCGCTCTCGCGGCGCCCCATGAAGCGCATTATGCTTCCTCTGCGCCAGATGGGGGCTGAAATCAGCGGCAGTGAAGGCGCCCGCCCGCCGTTGCACATTCGCGGCGGCAGCCTGCGCGCAATCGAGTACATAACGCCGGTCTCGAGCGCGCAGGTAAAGTCCGCGGTGCTTTTTGCCGGACTGCTGGCAGAAGGCGAAACCACGGTCGAAGAGCCGCATCGCACGCGCGACCACACCGAGCAGGCGTTGCGCGCCTTTGGCGTGGAAATCACGCGTTCGCGCAACCGCACCACCATTCGCAGCGGCCAGACTCTGCATGCCATTGAAGCCATGGTCCCAGGCGATATTTCTTCCGCCTCTTTCTTTCTGTGCGCGGCGGCGATTTTTCCGGAATCGAATCTGGTGATTGAGGGCCTGCTGCTCAATCCCACGCGCGCGTCGCTGCTTGACGTGCTCACGGCGCTGGGTGCGCGTATTTCGGTCATCAATTTGGAAGAACAGCATGGCGAACTGGTTGGGACGGTCAAGATCGAACACGGCGCACTGAAAGGGGCCGTGGTCCAGGGCGCACAGTCGGTCACGCTGATTGACGAACTGCCGGTTCTTGCGGCCATTGCGCCATACACGCACGATGGCATTGAGATTCGCGACGCGAAGGAACTTCGCGTGAAGGAGTCCGACCGCATTGCCCTGGTCGCCAAAAATCTGCGGGCCATGGGCGCGCAATGCGAAGAATACGAAGACGGCCTGCGCGTGCCCGGACAACAGCCGCTGCATGGAGCGGAAATCGATGCCGGAGGCGATCATCGCATCGCCATGGCTTTTGCCATTGCCGCGCTGGGGGCCAGCGGCGAAACGCTGATTCATGGCGCCGATTCCGCGCGAATTTCGTTTCCCGGCTTTTTCGATACGCTGGAAGGCATCATCGAAAGATGAGAGAGATCAGTTTCCCTAATGGGACGGGCGAAGCCACTATTCCCCGTCCCTCACTTTTTACGGGGATGCTGGTTGCAGGGATCGGTGCCGGAAAGCGGACTTCCGCTCTCGGCGCCACTTCCGCAAAGAGCGCTTCCCACAATGCCAGCACTCTTTCAGAATTAAAACGCCGCAGCACATCGGGCGCTCTCGCGGCGAGTTTTGCGCGCTCCTGATCGTTGTCCATCAGGCGGTCCAGGGTCGCAGCCAGGGCATCACTGGTTTCCGGATTGACCAGTATTCCATCCAATCCGTGGCGAATAATATGCGCCGGGCCAGACGGACAGTCAAAGCTGACCACCGGCAATCCGCAGGCCATGGCCTCGCAAAGCGCATTGGGAAATCCCTCGCATCGGGAAGCCAGGACAAACAAATCCGCCTGGCGCAGCAGGAGAAACGGGTCGCAGACTTCACCGGCAAAATGCACGCGTTCAGAAAGTCCAAGAGCCAAAGCGTGGGCTTCAAGTTCACTGCGTAATGGTCCATCACCCAGAATGGAAAGCGACCAGTCTGGATGCTTCGCGGCAATTCGCGAGAATGCGATCAGAAGAGTATCAAAGCCCTTTTCCGCCACCAGCCGCCCCATGGCAATCAGTGTTCGGGAAGATCGCTTGTGCTGCTGGTGCGCAGGTTCCGGTGATGATGGTGGCAGAGTAACAAAGTTGGGAATGACGCAGCCGCGCACGCGGATCTGCGCCCGGAACCGCTCCAGAGTCGAACTGGTAAGACAGACCAGCGCGTTGGCCCAGGGATAAACCAGCGGCCTTAAAGCCTGCCAAACCAGGCGGATTCTCGAACGGGACGGGTCCGTGCGCTCCGAGATGATTACCGGCGCCGGCATTCCCAGCGTCGCCAGCAGCGCAATAATGTTTGTCTGCGTGCCGAAACTTACGATCACATCCGGTCGCGTCTCGCGAATCGCGGTCCGCAGCCCCCATGTTCTTCTCAGACTGCGCAATAAATTCGGGATTGAGTGTTGCGACTGCAAAGTCAGGCCAAGGCTGCGCAGCTTCACCGCCGGGTGCAGAGGGTAGGGCGGCGACTGGCTGTGACAAACCGTGAGCAGGCAAACTTCATTCCCCTGCTCCGCCCAGGATGCAGTCAGGGACACAGCAGCGCGCTGCATGCCCCCGCGAGAGGCAAACGAAGTCAAAAATGTTATCCGCATGGATGCGGTGTTTATCTTAATCCGATGCGAACCATTCGTCAGTAAATAATTCAGCAGATAAGTTGTTCGCGCGAAAGCTGGAAGGCGTCCAGGTTTCCCAGCGCGGTGACCGCGATTTTTTCCGGCTGGAAAAGATGATTGGCCATGGCGGTAATCTCCTCGGCCTTGACGGACTCGATCTGGTTGATCGTTTCGTCCAGACTGAAGAAGCGATCAAAGTACATTTCCTGGCGCGCAAGGTTGGACATGCGGGACGTGCTTGATTCGAGACTCAGCATCAGGCTGCCCTTGAGCTGGTCTTTGGCCCGGCGCAACTCTTCCGCGGGCAGTTCCTGGGTCTTCAGTTCACGGAACTGCGCCAGGACCGATTCCACCACTTTGGGCGTGGACTCCGCCGAGGTTCCCGCATAAACCACCAGGCAGCCGGTATCGCGATAAGGGCTGAGGTCGCTGTAGATGCTGTATGCCAGACCCTGCTCTTCGCGGATCTTCTGAAACAGCCGTGAACTCATTCCGCCGCCCAGCACCGTGTTCAGCACATAAGAGACATAGCGCTTTTCGTGCGAGATGGGGTGCGACGGTACTCCCATGCAGAGCTGCACCTGCTCCAGCGATTTCTTGTTGCGGGTGATGATGCGAGGCGTGACGGCCGGAGCGGGCTGGTGAAACCCATTGGGCACGCTGGTAAGACCGGCAAAGCGCTCTTTGATCAGGTCCACAAACGCGATATGGTTCAGATTTCCCGCGGCGGAGATGATCATGTGATTGGGAGCAAAGCGCTGGCGGTAAAACTCGGATACGTTGTCCCGGTCGAAGGAACCCACCGTCTCCTTCGTTCCCAGAATCGGCTTGCCCAAAGCGTGGTCCGTCCAGAAATTCTGGGTAAAAATCTCGTGGACGAGATAGTCGGGATTGTCCTCGTCCATCTTGATTTCTTCAAGGATCACGCCCTTTTCGCGCGCAATGTCTTTGGGGTTGAAGACGGGATTCAGCACCAGGTCACTCAGAATATCAATGGCTATGGGAACATGCTCGTCCAGCACCTTGATGTTGAAACAGATGGTCTCTTTTCCGGTAAAGGCGTCCATGTTGCCGCCGATAGAGTCCACCTGCCGGGCAATGTCCTGGGCGGTGCGGCTGGTGGTTCCCTTGAACACCATGTGCTCGGTGAAATGGGAGATCCCGTTTCGTTCGGCGGTCTCATCGCGGGAGCCGCTTTTGAGCCATATACCGATGGAGATCGACCGGATGTGCGGCATCTCTTCACTCAGCACAATCAGGCCATTGGACAGCACTTCACGCCTAATATTGCGTGATTCACTCAGTGGGCGTTGGATGGCGGTGGCAGTCATTTTAGGTTCTTGTTAGATTCTCACATACTCTCACGGGTCGCATGAGTAAATATATACTTTAATTTTCAATAGCTTAGACGGGCCAAAAACTCTCAGAAACGCCCTGGAAAGAAAGCTGTAAAATCGAGACAGGTAATTGGATGCATGTCTGAGCATGAACATACCGGCCTTTTAGGCCTTGATTTTCAAGAGCTTAGCGGGATTGTGCAGAGTCATGGCCAGCCAGCCTACCGGGCCCGCCAGCTGTTTGAGGCCGTTTACGGTCAGCGCGTGGATGGCCTTGAGGCTGTTTCCACTCTGCCCAAAGAGTTCCGCGCGGCCCTTCAGGAACAGGGGTGGGAGGTCCGTCCGCCGCGAGTTGACAAGAGCTTCAGTTCGGCTGATGGCACCATTCGTTATCTGATGTCTATGCCCGACGGTGAGACGGTTGAGACTGTCTGGATGCCCGAAGGCGATGGCGGAGAAGCCGGAGACGACATCAGCGCAGCCGATACCGGCTGGGATCGCGCGACCATCTGTGTCTCCAGCCAGGTGGGCTGCGCCGTAAACTGCCAGTTTTGCCTTACCGCCGCTCTGGGCGTGAAGCGCAACCTGACCGCCGGTGAGATCGCAGGGCAGGTCACTGCCGTGCTGAATGACCGTGGTGTTGATATGGAGCGTCAGCGCGTCAATCTGGTCTTTATGGGGATGGGTGAGCCTTTTCTGAACTACGACCAGTTCATGAAAGCCGTGCGGTTGCTGGTGGAGGGTGTCGGCTTCTCCGAATCGAGAATGACGGTCTCCACTTCCGGTATCGTTCCCCGCATTTATGACTTTGGTGGCGAGCCAGTGCGCCCGCGGCTGGCGATCTCTCTGAATGCTCCCAATGCAGACCTGCGTACGCGCATCATGCCCATCACCAAAAAGTGGACACTGGACCTTCTGATGCAGGCAGCACGCGAGTTTCCGCTGCGCAATCGCGAGCGCATTACGTTTGAATACGTGCTGCTGCAGGGAGTGAATGACGAGATTGATCATGCCCGGCAGGTGGCGGAGCTGCTGCGCGGCCTGCGCTGCAAGGTAAATCTCATCGCCTTGAATCCTGGGCCAGGCATTCCCTTCGGAACACCCTCGGAGACAGCGGTGCATGAATTTCAGAATCTGCTGATTCAGGCCGGCATTCCCGCCTTCATTCGCCGGCCACGCGGGCGCGATATCTACGCTGCCTGCGGGCAGTTGAAGCGTACAGTGGCTTAAGTTTTTCGTCATACAAACAGCCTCAGTTGCTCAGGGCCGTGCTGTGCAGCGGAAACGGTATGCTGCCTTTCTTCACGCGACGGTATGCCGTATTTCTCCCGCAGCTTGCTGACCAGTGCGGAGATTCGCCGGTGGTATTCCGCGGGGAGAAATGCGCGGCCGGAATAGCGCTTTTCGTACATCGGGACAAGCTGCGGGAAGTGCTCCCGCAGAAACGGCATAAAAACCTGCTCTGAACACGGCTTGAGGAACAGCGGATTGGCGAAGAGCGATGTGGCGCCCGCCTCGGCCGCTGCTTTTACCACTGACTCCAGAGCGGCGGGTGAATCCGTGATTCCCGGCAGCACCGGCGAACAGCTTACGCCCACGTTCAACCCGGCTTCCGCCAGTGTCTGCACCGTTTTCAGGCGCAGATCCGGGCGTGGCGCCCGTGGCTCCAGCAATCGTGCAAGATCGGTATCGAGTGTTGTCACCGTCACGTACACTCCCAACCGGTTCTGCCGGGCGACCGCTTTTAGCAGCTCCTGATCGCGGAGAATAAGGGTCGATTTCGTAATCAGCCCCACATGCAGTCCGGAATGCCGCGCCAGTTCCTCCAGCAGGGCGCGCGTGATCTCGAACCTGCGTTCGGCCGGCTGATAAGGATCGGTGGCCGCGCCAATGGCAATGCTCTCGCCGGTGCGGACCTTCTTCAGCTCCTGGCGAAGCAGCCATCCGGTATGCTGCTTTACGTAAATCCTGCGCTCAAAGTCCACGCCGTTACGCATCTCCATGAACTCATGGGTGTAACGCGCATAGCAGTATTTGCAGCCAAACTCGCAGCCGCGATAAGGATTGATGGTCCAGCGGAACGGCATGCGCTTTGAAGTGCAGCGGCAGAGCACCGAGCGATTCTCGATGCTGAAATACTCGACATTGTGCCCCTCCTGTAGGACCTCTCCCGCAGCCGCGAGCCGGGCAATACCCACCAGTGTTTCGTTCGGCCCGAGCTGCGGGAAGAGGGGAGCCATCTTTGTATTCGCCTTTTGTTCGCCATTATGCGTGGCGGCGCTGCCTTTGTCAAGTTTCTGCTTCTTTCCCGCCGCCGGTTGATAGACTCCTGGGGTGACTGCAAGGCAAATTTCCACATGAAAACTATTCGTCTGCTGTTTCTTCTTTCTGCTTCCAGCGTACTGGCCCAGAGCGTGCAAAACGTCAGCCAGTATCAGGGCGCCGACATGGGCGAGAAGATCGCGCACTGTATTGCCGCCTTGCCGGCAAAAGGCGGCATTTGCGATGCTCGTGACTTCTCTGGTGATCAAAAAGCCGCTGTTGGTTTCTCCGTGGGAGCGCCAGGCAAGCCGGTCCAGCTCATGCTGGGGCCGGTATCGCTCATCACCGGACAAACTATTTTCGTGCAGGCCAAGAGTTCCATCACCGGAATGCCCTCGGCCATGGGAATTGGCAATGACCAGGGGGCAACCGCGATCAAAGCGGCGGACAAATCCGCTTTAAATTCCGTGGTGGAGCTGAGCGGCCCCTTTGCCGTGCTTCAGGATCTTACGGTGGACGGCAACCGCCGCAACGCCCCCCGAGGCATCTCTGCAATTCTGGTCAATAAAGCGAACCGCGTGGAGATGTTTCGCGTTACCGCGCAGAACGCGCCCCAATACGGAATTCAGCTTTACTCCAGCAAGCAAAACGAGTCCTGCTGCGCCAAATTGTCAAAGATCATGGCCATAGCCAACGGAGCGGCCGGTCTGCATCTGGCGAATACCGCGGATGTGATGGTGTCGTCCTCAGAGTTTGAAAACAATGACACGTGGGGCATCGAGCTGAACAATGCGCCTACCACCCGGATTGAGCAGTGCGATATCGGCGGCAACCTGAGTGATGGCATCGTGATTTACGGCTCGGCTGCGTCGCCACTGCAGTCCAACCGGCAGATCATTGTGGGCAATCAGTTTGGCAACAACCGCCTGCACGATATCAGCGTGGCCGGGACGGATGACAGCAGGCGCGTTGCCAGCGGGCATTTAATCGCCAATAACGAATTTATTGGCAGCGATAAGCGCCCCAGCGGCTATGACGCCATTCACATTGCAGGAGGCGGGGAAAACAATATCAGCGGCAATATATTTTCTGACACGCAGGAACATCCTTTTCGCTCCTGTGTCTACATCACCGGCGAGAGGGAAGCAGGCGATCTGGTGACAGGAAATCTCTGCCGCATCAGTAACGCGGCGCGGTCGGCTTTCGTGGGCGTGGCTTCCACGGTGTGGGGGAGCAACCAGCCGCCGAAATAAAAGCTGAAGCGTTATGTTGTAATGACGGATTCCGTGGATACCTCGGCGGCTGCCACATCGCCGTTCAGGCGCGACTGCAGTACCGCGAGTGATTCCAGAAGGTAATCCATGCTTTCCGATTTTCCGGCAGAAGAAAGATCAAGATCGGCGCAAAGATCTTTTACCATTTTCTCGATACGGCGCAGGCGTTCGGTGGCAAGAAAATTTTGTGCCGCCCTGGGATCAGCCCCTTTGCCCTTCGCTTTGGCAAGCTCGCAGACCGTCCACGAGGTTAAACGTACAGTATCCAGCGCGTCCCGAAACTCGTTCATAATAGAAGGATCGCACTCGACTGCCCCTGACCTGAGCTGATAATTCACGAGCAGCAGCTCTGCTGAAACATGCTTCAGCGTATCCTCAAGACTGATGCGCTTGCCCATGCGGCCGATACCTCATTCATTTTTTAGCTTTATAACCGTAATGTACGCCTTGCATCTGAACAACTTCTCATGACTTTGGTAACGAGTACAGCTGCGTCTCTCTGATGGCGGATATTACTTATTACCGGCAGTGATTCGCAATCACTGCCGGGCTTTGGACAATTGTTGATTCACTGCGTTAATCAGTGCTGCCTGGACGGCCCTTGATGCTCACGTCCACGGTGGTCACTTTCCCAAACGTAGCCAGATCGCGGTCGAAGTCTTTCTTGTTTCCCACCACCAAAATCGCGAATTGCTCGGGATGCAGGTATTTCTTCGCCACGCGGTCAACATCCGCGGCAGTCACCTTTTCAATGCCTGCACGGTAGCGCTCCAAAAAGTCTGGCGGATATCCATAAAATTCATAGGAGAGCCGTTCCGCCAGTACCTTGTCGCGGGAATCCACGGTGAAGATGAATGAATTGAGAATGGCGTCTTTGGCCCGCTTTAGTTCGACTGCCGTTACGCCGCTCTGCCTCATGTCCTCAACCTGTTTTTTGAGTCCTTCCAGCGCGGCTGCGGTACTGCCGCTTTTGGTGCCGATGCCGATGCGCACAATACCTGGATGGTCATACGACGCGCCCACGCTGCCAAATACGCTGTAAGCCAGCCCCATTCGTGTACGCAGATTGAGAATCAGGCGCGATGAAAATCCGCCGCTGAAAACTTCGTTCATCACTTCCAGAGCGTAATAATCAGGGTTTCGGCGCTCAATGCCGAGGTCCAGCAGGTTGATGGCGCTCTGGTTTACGTCGTCCTTTTCCACGAAATAAATTCCCGGCGAAGGCGGCTGAAAAGTAATTTGCGGCGCGGGCAGCGGCGTGCCTTGCGGCAGGGCGGCCAGGGCCTCGCGCAGTTTGCTTTCCATGGCGGCGGAATCGAAGTCACCGGAGATGCCCACGATCATGTTGCCGGAAACCACCGTACGCTTGTGCCACTCGCGAAGATCGTCACGGTTGACGGCGCTCACGGTGGAGTATTCGGGAGTGCGGGCGTAAGGATTGTCCTTGCCGTAGGCCAGTTTTACCGCCTCGCGCTGCACAATCGAGCCGATATTGTCATTGCGGCGCGCAATGGCGCTGCTGATCTGCTGTTTGGCCAGATCGATCTTGTCCTGGCGAAATTCGGGGTTCTGGAGAAGGTCCAGCACCACGGCAAAGACGGAGTCAAAATCGCCCTTCAGGGACGACCAGGCGATGGTGGTGGCATCACCGCCCGATCCGGTCTCGACCCGGGCCGCGCGCGTCTCCAGAAGATCGTCCAGTTCGTCTCCGCTCTTGCTCTTTGTTCCGCCGGTACGCCAGGCTTGCGAGTAGATGGCGGTCAGCCCCGTTTTCTCCGCAGGCTCGTCCCGGCGTCCGCCGCGAATGCGAATGCTGCCATCGATGAGCGGCAGTTCGTGGTCTTCCTGAAGAAAGATGACCATGCCGTTGGGCAGCGCCACTCGCCGCGGCTCCTGGGGATGAAAGGCATGCAGCGGCGGGACAGGCACCTGCTGCCAGGAAGAAGCCGCGCTCGCCGTGTGGGGCTGCTGCCGGGGCGTGTCATTCTTTGCCTGCCCCCCTTTCGTCTGCGCCGTTGCGGACAGGGAAAGAGTAAAGGCCAGAAGCCCAATGCTGATTTGCTTTGTGAGTGTCATTGATTTCCGCCTCCTGGATTTGCCTCTCCTGCGGCTGTCTTTTTCGTGTCTTTTGTGTCTTTTGTTTCAATGGTCGCCACCGTGCGGTTCTCCCGCGAGAAGGTGGTTTTGGCCACGCGGCGGATATCTGCTTTGCTGACCTTGTCGATATGGTCAATCTGGCGGAAGAGTTCGCGCCAGTCGCCATAGAGCGCCTGCGACTGTCCAAGCTGCTGCGCCAGACCGGAGTTGTCGGCCAGACCGCGTATCAGGTCGGCCTTGGCCCGTGTCTTTACCGATTGCAGCTCTTCATCGCTCACGTCCGTGGTTTTCAGCTTTTCGATTTCATCGTGGATGGGCGTTGCCATGTCGGTTGCGGAGTGTCCGGCGGCGGGCAGTGCGAAGAAGTAAAACAGGTTGGGATACTTGCCGCCAGGAAAGCTGCCACCCTCGGCGGCAATGGCAATCTGCCTGTCCCGTACCAGCGAGCGATACAGGCGAGAGGTGCGGCCCTTGGAGAGCAGATCGGAGAGCACGTCGTAAACGGCATCGTCGGGACTATAAATGTCCGGCCTGTGATAGCCCTCAACGTAAACCGGCTGGCTTTGCTCGCGCAGCACGATCTCGCGCAGCGCCTTTTGTTCCGGCTCGCGCGTGCGCAGCGGCTCGGGCTCGGGTGCGGCCGGCAGCCGCCCAAAATATTTTTCCAGCATCGGCAGGGTAGTGGCGGCATTTACATCGCCCACGATCGTGACCACCATGTTGGCCGGGACGTAATATTTGTGGAAGAAATTGATGGCGTCGGTGGCGGAAAAGGCCCGGAGATCCGAAGGCCAGCCCAGTACGGGATGTCCGTAGGGATGCGCGATGAACGCCGCGCCCAGAAATTGCTCGATCAGGCGACCCTGGGCAGAACTGTCCGTCCTCATGCGGCGCTCTTCGTACACAACGTCGCGCTCCTTGTAGAACTCCCGCATCACGGGATGCAGAAAGCGCTCCGACTCAAGATAAGCCCACAGCTCCAGACGGTTCTGAGGAAACGAGCAGAAATAATCAGTGTTGTCCCAGCTGGTGGAAGCGTTCAACCCTACGCCGCCTTCGCGCTCGATGATCTCGCTGTACTGCTCGGGAACAATGTATTTGTCGGCTTCTTCGATTGCGTCTTTCCAGGCTTTTTCCAGCGGCGCCAGCTTCGCTTCGTCAGGCACTCCGGATTTCTCCGAGAGTTGCAGCCGTGCGGCCAGATATTCGGAGTAAGTCTTTTCCACTTTGGCCAGAGCGGCCTTTTCCGCGGGATAGTTGGTGGTGCCGATCTTGTCCGTGCCCTTGAACGCCATGTGCTCAAACATGTGCGCCAGGCCGGTGATCCCGCTGACTTCCTGCGCCGATCCCGCGCTCACATAGGTATAAAAGGAGAATACCGGGGCTTCGGGACGCTCCATGATGAGCAGGGTCAGACCGTTGGCCAGTTTTTTTACCGTAATGCGTTTTTCAAACGAGGCCACGTCCTGCGCCCGGACAGACAGGGCGCAAAACATCACAGCCAGAATTGCCGGCAGAAATCGCAAACGAAAAATTTTCATAATTCCATTTCCTCACGCCTGTTCAGGGTATCAAAAATAAGCCTTGTGTCTGCTGGTTGTTGGACGATCCATGCCCCGTCTTCGTCAACCGCGGACTCGCCGCAGGTACACGGTGGTTCCTTTTCCTGATAGCCTCAAAAAGGACCACCTGGAGAACCTGCAGCCCTTGCCACCACTTATAAACGCACAAAGAATATCAAAAGCCTTCGGCGCCGACCCGCTCTTTCAGGATGTTTGCTTTACGGTTTCAGAAGGCGATTGCATCGGGCTGATTGGCCCCAACGGCTCGGGTAAATCCACGCTGTTGCGAATTCTGGCCGGAACCATAGACACCGATGCCGGGGACCTGGCCATTCGCAAGGGCGTACGCCTCAGCTACGTGGAGCAGAAGTCGGAATTCGCGGCGGGGGATACCGTGCGGTCGGTCATCGAGAAGGCGCTCACACGAGCCGGCGTGGCTGAAGCGGAACACAGCGGACGCTTCGCGGAAATACTGGGCAGAGCTGGCTTCGAGGACATCGAAGTCCAGGCGGCGGCCTTGTCCGGCGGCTGGCAGAAAAGGCTGGCAATTGTGGAGGCGCTGGTGCAGTCGCCCGATGTCCTGCTGCTCGACGAGCCTACCAACCATCTGGATCTGGAGGGAATCGAGTGGCTGGAAACGTTGCTGGAGCGAGCGCCGTTCGCTTCGGTGATCATCAGCCATGATCGCTATTTTCTGGAGAATGTGGCCAATGCCATGGTGGAGCTCACCCGTATTTATCCTGACGGATCGTTTCGGGTCAACGGGAACTACAGCACGTTTCTCGAGAAGAAAGAAGAGTTCCTGCACGCCCAGGCAAAGCGGCAGGAGGCTCTCGAAAATCTGGTCCACTCGGAAATCGAGTGGCTGCGGCGGGGCGCCAAAGCCCGGACGCGAAAATCCAAAGCGCGCATCGGAAAAGCGGGTGAGCTGATGGAAGAACTCGCCGACCTGAATACCCGGACGCGAAGCAAGGCGGCACAAATTGATTTTTCGGCGACGGAGCGGCAAACCAAACGCCTGATTGAGCTTCAGGACGTGAAAGTGGAAATGGGGCAGCGCACGCTGTTTGAGAAGCTCAATTTCACGATTTCCGCCGGGATGCGGGTGGGGCTGGTTGGTCCGAATGGCAGCGGCAAAACGACACTGCTGCGCCTGCTGCGTGGAGAATCGTCTCCCACCAGCGGAACGATTCGCCGGGCTGACCGCCTGCGCATTGTGTACTTCGATCAGAACCGGGAAATCGACGGCAGCCTTACGTTGCGGAGAGCATTGGCCCCTCAGGGCGATTCGGTGATTTATCAGGACCGCGTGATTCACGTGGCGTCATGGGCGGCGAAATTCCTGTTTTCGGCGGAGCAGCTGAACCAGCCGGTGGATCGGCTTTCGGGCGGCGAGAAGGCGCGCGTGCTGATCGCCGACCTCGTGCGCCAGCCTGCCGACATTCTGCTGCTGGACGAGCCAACCAATGATCTCGACATTGCGACGCTGGATATTTTGGAACAGAGTTTGCTCGAATTTGGCGGTTCACTCGTGCTGGTGACGCATGACCGTTACATGCTCGACCGCATATCGACCATCGTGCTGGGGCTGGATGGCCAGGGCGGCGCTATGCCATTTGCTGACTTTGCCCAGTGGGAGCAATGGCAAAACGAGATTAAGCCAGCGGCGGAGACTGCTGTCCAGAAAGCGACGCCCGCTCAAGGCTCGCCGGGATCGTCCGGCAAAAAGAAGCTCTCGTATATGGAAGCCCGCGAGTATGCCATGATCGAAGAGCGTATCGCGAAGGCCGAAAAGGTGCTGCAAAGCAGACAAGCAGAGTTAGAGAATCCGGGCATTGCCAGTGATGGGCCCAAACTGCTGGCGGCCCATGCCGCCGTGGAAGAAGCGCAAAAGAATCTGGACGGACTCATTGAGCGGTGGGCGGAGCTGGAAGAAAAAGCGGGCAGCGCGCCGGAGCCGCGAGGTCGCTGAAAAGCCTGCATTTCACTTCATGCCAGCATACGAAGCCATGTAGCGCCACTGCGCGCAGGTTGCCGGACATCTCAATCCATGCGCCAGGGCGAGCGTTCCGGCCAGTGCCGTAAAGCTTCCGTGGCCCAGGCCGTGGTTTTGTCTGTATGGCACGTGGTGCAGGGGTTGGGAATCTTATATTTGTCCGTCATCGCCGGCGTTATAAAGGCAAACGTATGCGCTCGCACCTTCACGTCCGCAAGCGTTGTTTCAATTTTCGGCATATGGCAGGCGATGCAACTGCTTCCCGCGGAGCCTTTTTTGTGATGGGTGTGCTCCTCAATGGTTCCGGTGCGCGGGCCATTCAACGAAAGCGGAGCGTGGCAATCCAGGCAAAGCTGGTCTGCGGGCTTTCGCAGTTGCGCGTAGTTGTCCGTGCCATGTACATCGTGGCAGCTAAAGCACGTCACGCCGCGCCGATACATTACACTTTGCACGAAATCATTGCCCTGCATCCGGTTCTTGTGCGCCGTGCCATCGGGATAGTGCGTGAAAGTCGTCTCGCCGAGAGTGTGCTCTTCAAGCTGCCAAAAATCCCGCAGGTTTAAGCCCACATGGTACCCAACAGGCCAGTCGTAATACCGGCCTTCGATCGGAGACGTCAGCGGGCGTCCCTGGGAATGACACTGGATACAGGTGTCGCTGGCCGCGACATAATCCATATGCGCCGGATTCAGAATGTTGTCGCGAGAGGGACGCTCCACATGTTCACTTCCCGGCCCGTGGCATCTTTCGCAGCCGACGTTCCACTCCGCCACCTGTTTGGTGTGGATGTTGTAATCGACCGAGTGGCATCCATCGCAGGTTGGCCCCGTGGGCCGCTGCATATTGTCCGGCGGATAAAATGGCGTCCACCAGTCGGTCCCCGTGGCGACGAAATACGGCCGCCAGACGCGATGGGTAACATCCCATTGCGCGGGTTCGGGGAAATAATCGTCCCCGCGTTTCGTGAAATAACGCTGCTTCCAAAGGCTGCCATAAACCAGGGCAACGTCTTCCTTCGTGAACCGGGCAATGGAATTGGTCTTGAGATCGGGGATGATGGCGTCGGGGTGTTCGCGAGGATCACGCACGACATTCGCCATAGGTGTTTTTCGCCAGTGGTCGTAAATTTGCGCATGGCACTTTTGGCAGGACTGCGATCCCACGTAGTGCCCCGACTGTGCGGTGGCGGATTGCCGCGCCTGCTCCTCATGGCTGAGCTGACGCAAGCCGCGGATGTAGAGGACCAGCTTCCAGCTATCGTCGCTCTGCTCGTCGTGTGGTTTCGCCCACCCTGGCATGCCGGTGAGCCGGACGCCATTCCGGATGATGTAACGGATCTCCCCATCGGACAACTTCTGAGTTTTGTCCAGGCGCAGGTCCGGCACCTTTGGGTAAAGATTCCGGCCGACCTGGGTTTGCCCGGCGCCATCCGGCCCATGACAAATGGCACAGCGAGCCAGAAAGCTTTCGCGCGCTTCTTTCATCACATCTGGCAACACATCGGGCGTGGCTTTCCACGGATTTGTTTCCTGGCGGGCCTTTCGGGGGATGGCCAGGTTGCGCGCAGTGCGAGCCACCACCGTTTCAAGCCATGACGGCTGATCGGCTGTGCCAAGGCCGCGCCAAATTACGCTCGCTGCGTACAGGCCAAGCACAAGCAATGTGGTGCCACAAAGACATGCCAAAAGTTTCCACAGTCTCATATCTTCTATCTTTATATCTTTGCCCACGATGATGCTGCCGCGCGCTGAGTACGATTAGCGCGTTTATTGCCACTCCCCAGTGGCAGGCAGCCCTTGAGCAGAAACAAATATACTCGTTTAATTTTGCCTGCTCAGTCATGTAATGAAATTGTCGCTAAGTAGTTGGTCGGCCAACGGGAAGTGTTCTGCACGGTCTCACCTTCTCGAATTCCGGATTGCCCGTTACTCGGGTATGACCTTCACTTGGCAGAAGACGACAGAGCGCGCCCCAGCATTACCCCAAGAGCGGGCCAGTATAATGGCCACTATTTGGATTCTGGAGGGAGACGCATCGCTATGGTAATCACCGAAGGCCAGATAGCGCAGATTGCAAAAGAGTTGAAACCGCTCCGAGGCGGCGTGAACAACGACTACTTTGGCCTTCTTTTTCTGGAACAAGAATTCAAGCTTCCTCGGGAAGAGGCGTGCGAGCAGATTGCCTACGGTGGCAACGACTTTGGAATTGACGGCTATCATGTTGACCGACATGCGAAAAATCTTCACATATTTCAGTTTAAATATTCAAAATCTGCAGACCAGTTCATCGGCTCCATGCAGCGACTCATTACGGCGGGTCTGTCACGCGTCTTTGGTGCCAAGAGCCAACAGGCAGAGAATTCTGTTCTCGCGGAGCTAAAAGCTAAGCTCTACGAATTGCGCAACGTTATAGACAATGTATACATCGAGTTTGTTTTTACAGGTGACCCGAAGAAAGCCGAGGAGAATGAGGCACTTCAGAAATTGCGAGAAGATATTCAAAGCCGATCTTACCTGACGCAGGCCTACTTCGGCAGGCAAGTCCCAATCATTGTCCGTTTCCGTTCCACACTGAAACGAGGCAGTTGGGGAGCGTACACTCCTCTCTCCTTTGACCTAAGCATGTCAGGAGACCTTTCTTACGCTGGCCCAGATGATCAAAAAATGCACGTTGGCTTCGTCAAGTTACGCGATTTGCATGGCATGTTCGTCGCCATGAAAGAACGCTTCCTTGACCGCAATATCCGTTCTCTTCTATCCGGCCGCAAGCCGGGAGACGAAACTGCTGTGAATCGACGGATTATCGATGCTTTGAAGGAAATCGCCATCACGCGGAAAGTCGACCCAGCGGTCTTCGCGTTTAATCACAATGGCGTTACTCTGTTTGCCGAGAGGATTGAGGGTGCGGACGGTGAATATCGAATCACAGAACCTCGGCTACTGAATGGAGCGCAAACCCTAGGTTCTTTTGATGCATTCATTAACTCTCACAAGAATGACGAAATACTCACTCAAGCCGCCGATAGGCTTGATGCGATCAGAGTAATGTGTAGGGTCATCGCGAATAGCGATCAGGATTTCGTTACTTCCGTCACGATCTGTAACAATAGACAGAATCCGGTTGCGCCCTGGAATCTGCGAGCAAACGATATGATTCAGCTTCAACTGGCGAATCGATTCCATGAGGAGTTAAACCTTTTTTATGAGCGGCAGGAAAACGCGTTCGAACATTTCAGTGACGAAGAGCTTCATGAAAAAGGCCTGCAGTCCGGCGACGCCATCGAGTTGGTTCGTCTAGCCCAGACTTTTCTCGTGTCAGATGGTAGCATCGACAAGCTCAGTCGGATGACCGAAGTTTTTGAGAGCGATAGCTCCTACGACCAAGTGTTTTCGCCCTCAAGGCTCGTCGCAGACTTTCGTTCCATCTGCCTCTGTTACAAACTTCAATTCAAGTTGAGACTCCTCGTGCAATCCATTGTGGAACGGGGCGCAAATCGATACGCATACATGCCGCGCGCCCGCCCACTTCTCTGGGCGCTAATGTGTCAAGCAATGATGAACCATCCCGATTTCGACCATTATGCTGAGAAATATGGTGCGGATCTGCGGCATCCCCATCCTTTGATGGAATGGTGGTACGGACTTGCTGCCAACTCCTGCCGCTTGATTTTCCGGGACTTGGTTGACCTACCCGAAAATCGCGACCGCGTACGGGATGGGAACTTTAGCTTCCTGAGAACAAACGCCACTTTTGTGCGGGCAATGGAAATCGGGCGAAGACGTCACAAATGGCTGCACCATCGGCTGAAGTGATCAGAGACTTCTGAATAAAGTCTGCTGTTTGGCGACCCTTGAAGCGCTCCCTAACAAGACGTTGGGGCGTACGGGCCGTTCCGAACCGCATTGGCGGCAATCCGGAAGTTATGTCGCGTCGATAGCTGCAAACAGCGTGGCCTTCGCGGTGCGCTTATAGTTGTGGGTCATCGTTGTAACAGCGGCTTTTTTCATCGGTATGCCGGCTGAGTCCCATCCAGAGCCTGAATCTGACTCTTCTCATAGGCGCACAGAACGATGGCGTGCTCTATCGCGACTGAACTTGAGGGTTCGCACTAGGATCTTAGTCACATTCTGGGCGCAGGAGCCGGGCCAGGCGGCAGAATCTCGGGTTCTGACGTGCGCACTCGCTGACGGGTTACGAAGAATACGGCTGCTGTCCAGGTGGGGAACAAATCCATTCCGGGAACAAGCTCGACAGCCAAGGTGGGCAAGAAGGCCCAGTGCCATCCCAGCAGTTTGGTAAGGACCACGGCGACGGTGAGGTCGAGCACGGTATCGAGTGGGGAAAAGCCGCCTTCGGCAAAGAAGGGCAGGGCGGCAATCTGCAGGGCATCGGCGACGATAGCCACCAGCCAGGCCAGCCGATGCTCGGTCGTCCGGAAGGTCTTTAAGAAATCAAACATGCGTACCGCCTGAAAAAAGCATACACCCGCTGGCGCGTGGAGTTGACACTTTTTGTCTATTGAATTTTTGCGCCACCCTTAATTTATCGAGACGATCACAAGCATCGACGGAGGAGTCACGAATTTTGACTAACTCATAGGCACCAGCCAAACCATAGGTTTGGCTGGTGCAGCAAAGACGGTTTTTATGGAATAGCCGGGGATTTCATTTGGGACTACGCTTTAATCTGGCCGCCACCTGCGGCCAATGGAGCGTTCCTAATGAATAAGACAGCAAAGCTGTATCTGGCAGTAGCAGTAGTGTTTTTAACGGCTTCCACACTATGGGCTCAGTCACGGCTGGATGATCCAATCCCGCCATGCTGGCCGACGGGTTGCATACCAACCGTTAGCATGACACATCATCAATCACGGCTGGGTGATCCGATCCCGGCATGCTGGCCGACTGGTTGCATACCAACCGTTAGCGAACACAGATAATCAGCAAATGCAACCCAGGGGCCGCTGCAAAGCGGCCCTTGAAAAAGAGCACGCACAATTTGCCGTTGTCTGATTACGCATAAATCCGGCGAACTGCTCAAATCGTGCATCGTGGCTATTATCGTATTACCAACACCGTTTTCAAACAAGCCTTTAAAACACCGTGTTAAGATTTGGCGATTCAAGATTAGCAATCCCGGGCGATGAAAGTCAAGTGCCTGTTTTGAGGAATTTACAAATTCCGGAATGGAAGTAGTTTTGTGATGCGCACACAGCTTTTTGTGTGATAGTAGTTGCTTTGTTTGAACTGGCAGACGCTTGAAGAATTATCTCCAATCCGTCGATTACGCGCTATGGATAATCACCATAGTGTTTCAGAGCTGGTTATTCGCCGTGGCGCTGAAGATGAAGATTTACCGCCAGCTCTTTTGGTTTGTGGTTTTTCTGGGGTTTTGGTCCTGCAGGTCACTGTTACTATTTTACGTCTCGCAGCGCCTGAGCGATCAGGCTTATGTTTACTTTTACTGTTCAGGGTTGGTGGTAGAAGCCTTCATCATTGCACTTCTGACCAATAATTTTTTTCGTGTGGCGTTTGCCCCGCTCAACAGCGTTCCCCGGTGGACAGTTCTAAAACTGGTAGTTGCGATTTCATTTGTCATCACAACTGGTATCTGCCTGGCATTTTACAAACCGGCCATCAGCAATAGCGGATTTGCCTGGGTGGTAGTGCAAACGGCGAATCGCACGGTGCAGTTCTGTTTGTGCGCGTCGCTGTGGGTGATTGTTCTTTATGCCCGAATGCTGGGCATACCTTGGCATTCGCGCGTGGCCGACATTATCACCGGATTTTTGATTTCTCTTACCACCAAATTTGTTGTTTTCGTGACAGTGGAAATACTGCATTCCACTGCTGCAACCATCAACCTTAGCCGTCTGTCCATGGTCGCTTACATTATTGGACTCGCGTTCTGGCAGACTGCTTTTTTAAGGAAAGAAGTTGCCTTTGTGGAGACGTCGCTGGAGCAACTTCAGGCACTTGAGCTGTACTGGCAAAATCTTCGAAAGGGCTTTATCAGGTTCACGCACCGATGATTAAACGAATAACGATCACTACCATTGACGACCTGGTGGATCATCTGATTCCGGTGGTGTTTCCCGAGGACGACATTTCGGCTGAACAGGAATTGCGTCTTCGCCGCCAGATTCGCGATAACTGCGATTATCTGCTTTCCTTCATTCAGGATCGTATGCCGCTTGCTGCCAAAAATGACCACCATATCGCCATCCTCATCGGGATACGTAAAGACGTGATCGATTTGCGGAAGGAGTGTGGTACGCTGGCGCTATTGTCGTTGCAACCCAGGTCAAGGAGCCAGCGCCTGGCGCGTATTAGCGAGTTGTATGAGGAAGTCCGGGTTTCGGCTGTTTTGCTGGGCCAGCAGGTGGACATTTCATACACCGATGCCATCGCCAGCGCTCTGTAAATGGTCAAGGAAAAAGCAAACAATGAAACACGCCGCACGCAGACGCGGGAGCAACTGCTGCGCGAATATAAGGAAATCGTCGATTACCAGCGCGAGCTGAAGATGGCAGTAGAGAGCTTTGCCGGTGAACTGCCGCCGGAGAGCGATTACCGCTACACCATGCTGCCGGTGGGCGACGCCATCATCACATACCTGGGGCGGAATCCCGGCCTCACGGCCAGCATCGATCACCTGATTGCCGAGCTCGACAGCGGGAACGTGGTGTGGGGAGCGGTAAAGAAGCCAGCCGAAATCGTGCGCAAATCCGTGGTCCATTATGTGAAGAAGGGCCAGATCGTCTGGGCCAACGCCAAACAAACCACGGTACGGCTGGCTAAGTGACTGTCGAGAACGATGTATGAGGACGATGTACACGTTCCCGCTGCGTGTGTCGAGGTATTGAGGTATTTAAAGATCAAGAAACTTTGATTCAGCCGGACTATTCACCACAACGGCGCATGTGCTTACGCAAACTAAAATTCGACAACTCTAAATGTTCCAGGTTGACACTACACTTTTTGTCTATTGAATTTTTTCCGATTTGCGGTATCATCCGCTGGCTTTGAAGAAAAGCCGTCAGCCATCAGCACTCAGCCAAACTGAGGCCTGGCGCTGGTATTTGAAAATTGAAATAAGCCTTTAGCCATTGGCCCTTAGCTTTTAGTTCCGGGCTTTTGGACAGATTAAGACTTCCGGAAAACCAGCGTTACCGCGGATTTACGCGGATGGACGCGGATAAAAGCGAAAAGCCACAGCCGGGGGCGCCTCCACCCCATCACGCGCAAAACCGGCGCACGATGGGGACCCCGGGCTGTGCCACATGAGCCTGGGAGACACATGTCGGGCTGGGTGGCGCTTGGGCCACCCAAGGGCCACCCTTGGGTCGAAACGCTGTAAGTACTGTTTTTTCAATCGCAGGCCGGATTTTAGGGGAGGGGGGGTACCCAGGTACAAAAAATATTTGACATGTTCCCTGGTGCTCATCACCTTCGTAACTTGGAGGTCCAGGCACTGAGTGACGGCTCTTTGCGTGATCCCGGTGGTTTGGATTTCCTTCATGTTTCATCAGGACTGCGGGACGGCCCCAGGCTACTCGAGGCTCCCGGCACGCTCCGTTCCAACTTTTCTTCATCTGCTAAAGTAGATAGCATTGCTGGTAAGAGGACGAAGAATGCGAATTGCGGTTATTGGCTCAGGATATGTCGGATTAGTGGCAGCCGCGTGTTTTGCGGAGCTGGGGCACACGGTGGTGTGCGTTGATAACGACACTGACAAAATCAGAGCACTGGACGCGGGCGAACCGCTGATACATGAGGATTATCTGCAGGAGATCCTGCAGCGGCACCGGGGAGCGCGGCTTACCTTTTCTTCGTCGCTGACGGAGGCGGTGCGCGAGTCTTTGGTGGTGGTGATTGCCGTGGGCACGCCGGCGGCAGCCAATGGTGAAGCCGACCTCTCTTATGTAGAGTCGGTAACGCGTGAAATCGCCAGGTCGGCGCAGGGATACAAGGTGATTGTGGAGAAGAGCACGGTCCCTGTCTATACCAATGCATGGATCCATCGGGCCATGGTGCTCAATGGGTGCGGCGGGGGCGAGTTTGACGTGGTATCGAACCCTGAGTTTCTCCGCGAGGGCACGGCGGTCACCGACTTTCTGTATCCGGACCGCATTGTGGTCGGCGCCAACTCCGAGCGTGCAGCCGAGGTTTTGCGCGAGATCTACGCGCCCCTGGTGAACGGCTCGTATTACGAGCGCGAAGGCGCGGTACCGCGTCCGGACGGCGCCCGCGAGCGGGTGCAGTACATTGAGACTTCGGCGCAAAGCGCGGAGCTGATCAAGCACGCGTCCAATGCATTTTTGGCGATGAAAATTTCTTTTATCAACGCGGTGGCGAATGTTTGCGAGGCGGTGGGAGCGGACATTGAAGATGTCTGCAAAGGACTGGGCAGTGACGGCAGAATCGGTCCGCGTTTTCTGCGGGCGGGCATTGGATACGGCGGTTCGTGCTTTCCCAAGGACGTCTCGGCGTTTCGCTCGGTGGCGCGCGAATACGGCTGCCAGTTTGGGCTGCTGGACGAAGTGCACCGCATCAATGAAGATCAGCGCCAGCGTTTTCTCAAAAAAGTGCGCTCTGCTCTTTGGACGCTCAGAAACAAGCGTCTGGCCGTGCTGGGACTGGCCTTCAAGGACGGAACCGACGATGTGCGCGAATCACCGGCCATCGAAATCATTCGCAGCCTGATAGAAGAGGGCTGCCACATCACCGCATTTGATCCGGCAGCGATGGAGAGGACGAAGAGTCTGCTGGGCGACTCGATATCTTATGCATCCGATGCATATGCCGCTGCACAGGGCGCGGACGCATTGCTCATTCTGACGGAGTGGAAAGAGTTTGCCTGTCTCGACCTTGCCCGGCTGAAAGAGCTTTTGAATTATCCCATTGTGCTGGATGGCCGGAATCTTTACTCCGTGCAGGACATGGCCCAGGCGGGCCTTAACTATTACAGCGTAGGGCGGGCCACGGTGGATATCTCTCCGCAAAGCCCAGTGCAGCCAAAAGTTTTGAAAAAATAAAAGGTCCACTTTCCGTCCGGCATTGAGCGCCCGGACAGCAAATTAATTCACGTTTGGAGGCATGGCCAACCACCAGACGTTCCATATCACAAACAGAGGTTCCAGATGTGTGGCATTGCGGGATTTTGGCAGGTAAAACGAGGAGATGAAGATCCTCCTGACATACTGCGCCGAATGCATGCCGCGCTGATCCACCGCGGCCCCGACGATTCCGGCATATTTCACGATGCGAAGAGCGGCGTTGGCCTGGCCTTTGCCAGGCTGGCCATTCTTGATCTTTCGCCCAGCGGGCATCAGCCGATGGAGTCCGCTTCCGGACGGTACACCATTGTCTTCAATGGCGAGGTTTACAACTTTGAAGACATCAGGGCCGAACTGGGCGCAGGTCGCTGGCGCAGCCACTCCGATACCGAGGTCATGCTGGAAGCGATTGAACGCTGGGGGCTGGATGCGGCCGTGCAGCGCTTTGCCGGCATGTTTGCCTTCGCTCTGTGGGACCGGCAGGAGCGCAGCCTTTGTCTGGTGCGCGACCGCCTGGGCATCAAGCCCCTTTACTACGGACGCGTGGGTGAGGATTTTGTTTTTGCTTCCGAATTGAAGGCCATTCGCCAGTATCCGGATTTTGCGGGCGAGATTGATCGCGACGCACTGGCGCTGTACACACAGTTCGCTTACGTTCCTCAGGCCCACTGCATTTACCGGGGGCTGCACAAGCTGCCTGCCGGACACTATTTGGTCCTGCGCCATGGCGATGCCGAGCCCGAGCTGCGCCAGTTCTGGTCGGCGGCGGATGCAGCCCGGCGCGGGGTGGAAAATCCGTTTACCGGCTCCGATGAAGAAGCCGTGGCCGAACTGGAACAACAGTTATTGTCCGCCGTACGTCTGCGCATGATTGCGGACGTTCCGCTGGGCGCATTTCTTTCGGGCGGAATCGATTCCAGCACGGTGGTCGCGCTTATGCAGGCACAGAGCGCGCGTCCGGTAAAAACGTTTACCATTGGCTTCCACGAGGCGGCCTACAATGAGGCCGCTCACGCCAAAAATGTGGCAAAGCATCTTGGCACGGACCACACCGAGCTTTATCTGACTCCACAGGATGCTTTGAACGTGGTGCCGCAGCTTTCCGCCATGTACGATGAGCCTTTTGCGGACGAATCGCAGATTCCCACGTATCTGGTGTCGAAGCTGGCGCGCGGGAGCGTGACGGTCAGCCTCTCTGGCGATGGCGGGGACGAACTTTTTGGCGGATACAACCGTCATGTTTTGACGCGGCAGCTTTGGAATGCCATGAAGATGTCTCCCCGTTTTTTCCGCAGGGCGGCTGGCCGATGCCTGGGCGGCATTGCGCCGCGTCATATCGATCGCGTTTTTGGCGTGACCGGCGGACTGCTTCCCAGGCCGCTGCGTTTGTCCCATCCCGGCGATAAAATGCAGAAGATCGCGGCATTTTTAGAAGCCGGCAGCCCAGCCGAAATTTATTTGCAGGCGCTTTCGCGGTGGCGGCATCCAGCCGAAGTAGTTCTTCAGGCTGCGGAGCCTGGGCCGGCGACAGTCCGCGATTCGATTGCCGCCGCATCATGGCTCCCGAATGTGGAAGAGAGCATGATGCTTACCGATCTGGTGAACTATCTGCCGGATGATATTCTGACCAAAGTGGACCGGGCGAGCATGGCTGTAAGCCTGGAGGCGCGCGTGCCCATCCTGGACCATCGGGTGGTGGAGTTTGCCTGGCGCCTGCCATTGCATATGAAGATCCGCGGCGGCGTGAGTAAATGGATACTCAGGCAGGTGCTGTACAGGCATGTGCCACAGGAGTTGCTGGAACGCCCCAAAATGGGATTTTCTCTTCCCGTGGATGCCTGGCTGCGTGGCCCGCTGCGTGACTGGGCGGAATCGTTGCTGGCTCCGCAGCGCCTGCGTGAAAATGCCCTGTTTGATGCCGGAGCCGTGACGCGCAAATGGCAGGAACATGTTTCAGGGGCGCGTAATTGGCAGTATCAGCTATGGGTTGTCCTGGTATTTCAGGACTGGTATGAGCGTACCAGCCATTCCAGCAGGCATGCCAGGCCATCGGAGCCTATGCCAGTATGCTGATGCTGGACGAAAATTCCGGCATTAAGGAAATAGATGCCCGCAGATTATATTTTCACCGCCCTTACATGGAAGAGGCATTGCCAATATAATAAGTGTTTGACATTTTTACCCGACACTTTAAGTATTTCGATCTTTAGCAATTTAGATTTCCCTTTCTGGGCACGCTCCGGCGGCGCAGCTGGGGTTTAGTTGATCAGGTATCTTTAAACATTACGCAGAAGATATGCATAGTTTTTTTCAAATTTTATGAATGGAGACCGAATGGACGTACTCATAACAGGCGGCGCAGGTTTTATTGGCTCCCATCTGGCTGAAAGGCTTATTGCTCGAGGCGACCGGGTCTCTATCATCGATGACCTGTCCACGGGTTCTATCCAGAACATTCAGCACCTCAAGCCGCAGAAAGACTTTCGCTATTGTATTGATACCGTCACCAACCAGCAGTTGATGGCGGAACTGATCGATGGCGCCGATGTGATTTTCCATCTTGCCGCGGCGGTTGGCGTCCGGCTGATTGTGGAAAGCCCGACCCATACCATGGAGACCAACATCCGTGGCACCGAAGTGGTGCTGGAACTCGCCGCCAGAAAGAAAAAGCGGGTCCTGGTGGCGTCCACGTCCGAGGTTTACGGCAAGCGCAATGACATACCCTTCCGGGAGAGCGACGATCTGGTTTTGGGGCCTCCGGACAAGGGACGCTGGAGCTATGCCTGTTCCAAAGCCATTGACGAGTTTCTCGCGGTTGCTTACTGGAAAGAAAAGGGACTGCCGACGCTCATCGCTCGCCTGTTCAACGTGGTGGGGCCGCGCCAGACCAGCCGTTACGGTATGGTGATCCCCAGCCTTATCCGCCAGGCGCTGCGCGGGAAGGAAATGACGGTTTATGGCGACGGCTTACAGACACGCTGCTTTACCCACATCAGCGATGCCGTGGGAGCCCTGGTTGCCCTGACCGAGCAACCGGAGGCCTATGGCGAGGTGTGCAACATCGGTTCAGTTGAGGAGATTTCCATTCTGGAACTGGCTCACAAGATCAAGAGTATGACGGCATCGGAATCCCCGATTGTTTTTGTGCCGTACGAAAAGGCATACGAACAGGGATTTGAAGACATGATGCGCCGCGTGCCCGATCTTACCAAGATCAACCAACTGATTGGTTATGCGCCCACCATGGGACTGGATGAAATTCTGCTCGATACAATCCGGTACCAGATCGAGCATCTTGGAGTGGCGCAGAGCAATGGCCACGTGAAGTCAACCCGAACCGCGCTGGTGGACCGGGTATAGTCCGTCATCTCATCTGTTAAAAAGGGCCGCGTAATCACGCGGCCCTTTGTTTTTATCTTTCAGCAATACTTCATCTTTGGCCAGAAGCGATGCAGTGGTTTTCTCCGTGCTCACTTTCTTCGCAGCGATCATCGAAAACGTCAAAAGGACGCAGGTAGGTCTGCGGCTTGAAATCCGAGAACGCAGGCGGCGTCGGTACGATGGTTTGTCCAGCGAAGAAGATGTTCAATCCGGGGCCGAGCGCGGCGGCGGAGCTGTTCAGGTCTTCATCATCCACGCTGGGCCATTCTCCGGTATTCAGACGGTCCAGGAGTTTTCCGAGCGCGGCAACCGTTTCCGCCGGCGTGAAGGTGCAGTGGCCTGCTCTGTGTACGAAGGCCTGGCGCAGAAAACGGCGGTTGTGGGCATCGCCTACGGTGTCCTTGTAAGCGCTTTCATTCTGCACGGAAACCAGTCCATCTCCTTCGGTGTGGATCGACAGAACCGGAATGTGGATCTGACCGTTAAAGATGATGTTCTGTTCCAGATACTCCGTGGCGTTGGCGTTGGCTGCGATGCGCGAGGCGCGGTTCAGGGTGTCCAGATCGGCATCCAGGCTCAGTCCGGCCTGTTCATACAGGGCCTTGACTTCGGCAAGGTCAGCCGAGCGCGCAAGCTGTTTTTCGTAGTTCACGCCGGTGTTCCAGGATCCATTGCCGTGAGCGCGGAATTCGAGTTCAGCGCGGAAGGCAAAGACAAAGGGGAAATCGACCTGCTGCAGCCAGTGAAACTGGTTCAGCTCGCGTGCCGAGAAGTCATTGGCCGCAGGCTCGGGCGCGACGGGACTAAACCAGCCGGGTGTGTCACCCAGGGCGGCGGAAAGCGCTATGCGCGCCCTGCCCTGAGGCGTGGCTTGCGCGGCGGCCAGCAGGCCTTCGGAGATGGTCAGGTTCGTGCCCGGCGCAGCGATGTTCACCACCTGCAGTCCGCTGCCAAATCCAAGCAGTTGCTGGAAAGCGAAGGCCGAGTCGAGGGCCTGGTTCCAGGTGCCCACGCCTCCGGCGAGCACGCCGCACATGGGAAGAGCGGCGTCAAAGCGCTCGGGGAATCTCTGGATCAGTCCGGCGGTGATAATGCCGCCCAGCGAGTGGCCCCAGGCAATGGTCTGCTGAGGTTTGGGGAACATGGTGTTGAAGGTGTCGAGCACGCCGATCTGGTCGGGCAGAGCTTCATGAATCGCCCATCCCGTGGTGGCATAGGAAGAGCCGGCAAGAGCGAAGCCGTTCGCGAGGAGGAACTGACGCGTGGCCGGATCGCCCACATCCTTGGCCGGATTGGGAGCGCCCGGCACCACGTAGCCGTGGCTGTATAAAAGCAGAGTTCCGTTCCAGTTGGCTGGAACTTCAATGAGATAGGTGGCTCCATCCGGCAGTCTGCCGGTACGAGTGGTGAGGCCGGATTGCGCAGAGGCGGTTAGGGAGAGTGAAAGCAGAAGCAGCATCGTGGCTGCCAGGAATAAACGGTGAACCCAATGCCTGGTCATTTTGTGCACGGATATTTCCTCCTGAAGTGAAGAGCCGGCAAAGCCGGCCTGGTTGAGCGGAAGAGCCAGCACGGATGAATGAGTAATCATTCATTAACGGCGCTCAACTTTCCGCAATTCCAATTTGTGGGACATGAAAAAAAGAGTACATGGCCAGCAGCAGCTCGCAGGACACGAGGGACAAGTCCACGAAATTGAGCCATACTTTGCGGCCTCAAGATACATCAGAGAGCGATTCAGAAACTCTGGATGCCCGCCGTGTCGCACTATCCACAAAAATGGCAGTTGCTTTCCGGCGTTATCAGACGGAGGCCAATTATGCTCCAGTGTGGAAAGTCCTGTCAAAGGCAAGCAGCTGGAGTAATCAGCGCCCGGTAGTGAGGACAACCTTGCCGGTGGCTCTGCGCTGGCGCAACTCATCCAGTGCCTGCGCGGCCTGGGCCAGATCAAAGGTTTGCGAAACATGCGGCCTGAGTTTGCCTTCTTCAAACCAGCGGAAGAGCCGATCATACGATTGCCGCAGAAGGTCCGGCTTGCGCGCCTGATAGGAACCCCAGTAGAAGCCGATGGCGTCGATATTTTTTACCAGCAAAATGTTGGCGGGAATCTGCGGAATGCGTCCCCCGGCAAAGCCGATAACCACGATGCGCCCTTCCCATGCGATGCTGCGCAGGCCGGCGTCAAAGGCGTCACCGCCGACGGGATCGTAAATCACGTTAGCGCCACGCCCTTCGGTGATGGTTTTCACTCGTTCACGAATGTCCTCGCGCGAGTAGTCGATGAGAAAGTCAGCGCCGTGCCGGCGCGCGATTTCCAGCTTCGCGGCGCTTCCAGCAGCCGCGATCACCGTGGCTCCCATGGCTTTGCCGATCTCCACGGCAGTCAGGCCAACGCCACCGGCGGCGCCATATACCAGGAGCCACTCACCGGGCTGCAGCCGGGCGCGCCAGTCCAGAGCGCCATGCGAGGTCCCATAGACTACGGGAAAACCGGCTGCGCTGGAAAAATCCATTTTGTTGGGAATGCGGTAAACGCGGTCGGCGCTTACCACAACTTCTTCGGCGTACGCGCCCGTGCCGGTAAGCGCCATCACACGGTCGCCTGGACGCAGATCGCCAGCGCCCTCGCCCGTTTCGGTGACAACGCCTGAGACTTCCATGCCGGGAGAAAAAGGGAAGGGCGGCTTCTCCTGATACTGGCCGGAGACCAGCAACAGATCGGCAAAATTCAAACCGGCAGCATGTACCGCGATGCGCACCGCGCCTGGACGCAGGGCAGGAGAAGGAACATCTTCGACCACGAGTTTTTCCGGACCGCCCCACTCCCGGCACAGAACTGCACGCATAAACTTTCTCCTTAAAAAGAAAAACTCAACCCCTTTAAGCCCGCGCCGAGATTGTTACAGAAGAGGCAGTTCTCTGTCCAAATGATGAAAAGGCATAAAGAAAAACCGTTTGGATAAAGGACAGCTACCAACGTAATCTCCCGGCCCTGTTTCCGAGTACGCAACTAATTTCATACCATGTGTTTACCAGTGCAGTGAGTTTTAAATCTGGAGAATCACAAAGGAGAAAGTTCGCTATGAAACGCTTCCTCACCCATCTTCTGGCAGTGGCCGTGCTGGCCACGGGTACTGCCGCCATCGCTTCTGCCCAGCCACCCAGGGACAAGGACGACAAGCACGATAAGAAAGACTTTAAACACGACAGAAAAGATCTGCACAATGACCGCAAGGACGTTCGCCATGATCGTGCCGACCGCAACAGGGATTCTCGCAATCTTAACCACGACCGCAACAAGCTGCGCCAGGACAAGGCAGATTGCAAGGCGGGCGATAAAGGCGATTGCAGGCAGATCGGCAGAGACCACAGAGCCATTGATCGGGACAAGCGGGACCTGAGACATGATCAGCGGGACATTCACCATGACCGCAGAGATGCGCGTGCCGACAAAAGAGACATCCGGCATGACCGCCACGACCATGACGGTAAATAAAAGTTCAAGAAAAGAGGCCCCGGAACAACATGCTGTCCGGGGCTTTGCCTTTTTGCAGCTATAACGTCATATCCGAGCAGCAAGGCGGACAGCATGATTTCTCAGGCCGGATCTATTTCTGAATTGCCCTCATGTGAGTTGTTATAATCCCACTCGGCTTCCCTTTAAAAATTTTACTGGCAGGTAAACCATATGAGTTTGCGTCATTTGCTGTTCTTTCTGTGCATTTTTCTGACGGCAATGGCCGCATCAGCGCAAAAAGTCTGCGATGTTCTGCTGGCGATCGTCTGGCGATACGAGATGTAAACGATGGTCAGCAGCACAATGATGCTGACGCTGATGGGAACAATGTATGCGATGCCGGCCAGCCCGAGAGGAACCAGAATAGTGAGGGCTGCTTCAGGACCGTATGCGGCGGAGCTGAGCGCATCCAGGCCAAAGATGGGAATCCCTTTGGCGACGCCGACACTTTCCCCGCGGTCTTCAAAGTTCGCCAGCGGACGGCCAAAAAGAATATCGAGTATGGATTTTTCGGGTGTGTTGGTTGAAGGACTGTCCATGAGTCTGCCGCTGGCATTTTCTCAGAAACAGGAGAGTTGTGTCCTGCAAGGCGGGAACCCATCTCATGCAGTGCAAAAGTATTCTTCTAAAAAGAAGGCACAGGCAAGAGTGCCTGTGCCACATGTGTTGAGTAAATCCGGCTTAATTCGCGCGTTCGAAGAGACCGGCTGCTCCCTGTCCGCCGCCTACGCACATGGTCACCACTCCGTAGCGCGCCTTGCGCCGCGCCATTTCGTTGGCCAGGGTGCCAACCATGCGCGAACCGGTCATGCCAAAGGGATGACCAATCGCAATGGATCCACCGTTGACGTTGAGTTTCTCCGGATCAATGCCCAGCCGGTCACGGCAGTAAATCACCTGCACGGCAAAGGCTTCATTCAGCTCCCACACGTCGATATCATCCATCTTCAGGCCGGTCCGCTTCAGCAGCTTAGGAACGGCGAAGACCGGACCGATGCCCATTTCATCCGGATCGCATCCGGCAATCTGGAAGCCGCGAAAAATGAGCTTGTAAGGAATGCCCAGCTGATCGGCGCGCTCGCGGGACATCAGCAGCGTGACCGAAGCTCCATCCGAGAGTTGCGACGAGTTTCCTGCCGTTACGCTTCCCTGGCCGCTGGTCTGATCAAAATGCGGCTTCAGAGCCAGCAGGCCTTCGAGGGTAGTATCCGGACGGTTGCACTCGTCTTTATCTGCGTTGACTTCTTCTTTGCCGATGACCTCGCCGGTCTTTTTATCGAGCAGGGCTTTCGTCGTGCGCATGGGAGCGATCTCGCCCTGGAAAAATCCCTCCTGCTGCGCCCGCGCTGTCCGCTGCTGGCTCAGAAGAGAATATTCGTCCTGCGCCTGGCGGCTGATTTTGTAGCGCTTGGCCACTACTTCAGCCGTATCGCCCATCACCATGTACAGCCCCGGCATTTTTTCCTGCAACACGGGATTGGGGCTGCTGTCGCGCTGCGCCATGCTGATGCTTTCCACGCCGCCGCCCATCGCCGCGTCGGCCCCTTCATGGATGATCTGGTGCGCCGCCATGGCAATGGAGTTCAATCCAGAGGAGCAGAAGCGGTTGATGGTGGTTCCGCCAACCGAAGTGGGCAGACCGGCCAGCATGGCCGAGATGCGCGCGATGTTGTGGCCCTGGGGACCATGCGGCTGGCCGCAGCCCAAAACGACATCTTCGATCTCTTTGGGATCGAGTTGCGGAGTTTTGCGCAGCACATCCTGAATGCAATGCGCGGCGAGTTCATCCGGACGCGTGATGTTGAACGATCCGCGAAAGGATTTGGCGAGTGCGGTCCGCGAGCTGGCTACGATAACGGCTTCTCTCATGCGGCTGCACTCTGCTTCTTGTCGAAATCGGCAAAGCCCTTGCCTTCTTCCGCCAGTTGCTTCAGCAGCGGAGCCGGCTCCCACAATTCGCCGTGCTGCCGATGAAATTCGCAAACCCGCTCATAGACCTTTTTGAGTCCAACGGTATCGGCATACCACATGGGCCCGCCGCGATAGGCAGGGAAGCCATAGCCGGTGAGATAAATGATGTCGATGTCCACGGCGCGCAGGGCATAGCCCTCTTCCAGAATGCGCGCTCCTTCATTGACCAGTGCGTAGATGCAGCGGTCCACCATCTCCTGCGCGGCAATCTCGCGCTGCTGGATTCCACCTTTAGCGGCCCACTTGCGCACCAACTGCGTGACCTCGGGATCGGGAATCGCACGGCGCTCAGCGTCATACTTATACCAGCCAGCGCTGGTCTTTTGTCCGTAGCGCCCGAGTTCGCACAGGCTGTCTTCGGCAATCGGCTGCCTCACGCCTGGCTTTTCCAAATGGCGATATTCCTTGCGAATGCGCCAGCCCACGTCCAGCCCGGCGAGATCGCCCGTAGCCAGCGGTCCCATGGCCATGCCAAAGTCATAGAGCGCCTTGTCCACGGCCTCAATGCTGGCGCCTTCTTCCACCAGGAACTGCGCTTCACGGCGATATGGCCCGAACATGCGGTTGCCCACAAAGCCACGGCAATTGCCTACCAGAACGCCCGTTTTTCCCAGCTTTTTGGAGAGCGCCATGCAGGTGGCAATCACGTCTTTGCCGGTCGCTTTGCCACGGACGATCTCCAGCAGGCGCATCACGTTGGCCGGACTAAAGAAATGCGTGCCAATCACAGCCTGCGGCCGGGAGGTGGCGGATGCGATCTCATCAATGTTCAGCGTGGAGGTATTGCTGGCCAGAATCGCGCCCTGTTTGCACACCCGGTCCAGGTCGGCATAGACCTGCTTCTTGAGCGCCATGCCCTCGAACACGGCTTCCACCACCATGTCCACGTTGGCAAAGTCGTCATAGCTCAGCGTGGGCGTGATCAGCTTGAGGCGCTCATCCATGTATTGCTGGGTGAAGCGCCCGCGCTTTACCGAGTTGGCGTAGTTCTTCTGGATGGTGGCCAGACCACGATCCAGCGCCGCCTGATCGGCTTCCTTCAGCAGAACCGGAATCCCGGCATTGGCAAACACCATGGCGATGCCGCCGCCCATGGTTCCAGCGCCCACCACGGCTGCGCTGTTCACGGGAAGGACCGGGGTTTCTTTCGGGACGTCGGGAATTTTCGCTGCTTCGCGCTCACCGAAGAAAACATGAATCAGAGCTTTTGACTGATCGGAGAACAGACACTCGGTAAACAGCTTCCTCTCCGTCTCGCAGCCCTGCTCGAACGGCTGTTTGGTTGCGGCTTCAATGGCGTCAATCGCGGCAATCGGCGCGATCAGACCGCGCTGCTTTTTGCGCGCAGTGTCGCGGGCCGCGGCAAAAATAGGAGCATTTTCTTCCGGCGTGCCCAGCTTTGCATTGCGCTCGCGCGTTTTTGGGGCAGGCTTGCCCGCAATCTCGCGCGCGAACGCCACCGCGCCAGCCAGCAGGTCGCCTTCAATCAAACGGTCAACAATTCCAAGTTTGAGCGCTTCGGCAGCTTTGACCGGGTTGCCATCGGTACACATCTCGAGCGCTTTGGCTACGCCCGCCAGCCGGGGCAGACGCTGCGTTCCAGCCGCGCCAGGAATCAGGCCCAGCTTTACTTCGGGTTGTCCGACCTGCGCGCCAGGAACAGCCACGCGATAATGCCCGGCCATCGCCACTTCCAGGCCGCCGCCAAACGCGGTGCCGTGGATGGCCATTACCACCGGCTTGCTGCAGTCTTCAATGCGCAGCAGCAAAGGCAGCAGCCCCACGCCGCGCTTGTTCTCTCCGGAGGTCATCTTGCCGAACTCGCGGATGTCCGCCCCGGCAATAAAGGTGCGCCCGCCGCCGATCACCACAGCGGCCTTCACGCTGCTGTCTTTATCAATCTGCTCGATGGCCGCGCTGATTCCTTCCGGCACTCCAGGGCTCAGTGCATTTACCGGAGGATTATTGATGGTGATGATTGCAATGTCATTATCTTTGCTCAATTGAACAAGATCGCTCATGGATGATTTGTCCTTTGGTTCTGCTAATAAAAAATTTGTTGAACCACAAAGGACACGAAGTAACACGAAGGAATATCCATGACAATCAAACCTTTGTGTTCCTTCGTGTCCTTTGCGGTTGCCGCTAAACTCACAACTTCACGCGCTTTTTGCGCTTTGCGATGCTGCCGTGCCTGTATCAATCACCAGGCGGGCGAGCCGTTCGCGATGATAGCTCGCATCTCCGAACATGGTTTCCGAGGCCTTGGCGCGCCGATAATACAAATGTAAATCGTTTTCCCAGGTAAAACCCATGCCGCCGTGGATCTGTATGCCGCGATTGCCCACGGTGCGGCAGGCGTCACTCGAATAAATCTTGGCAATTGAAACCGCCGAGGCGGCGTCGGGAGATTTTTCCTGCAACGCCCAGGCCGCATAGTAGGCCGCCGAGCGCGAACTCTCTGTTTCCAGATACATGTCCGCGCACTGGTGCTGCACCGCCTGAAACATGCCGATGGGATTGCCAAACTGCTTGCGGGTCTTCGCATACTGCACTGTGATGTCCAGCGTGCGCTGCATGCCTCCCACCATTTCCGCCACCAGCGCTACTGTTGCGATCTGGCGCGCCTGGGGCAGCGCGGAAGCATTGCCCAGCTTCTCCGCCGGAGTGTTGCTGAATTGCACCGAATACAATTTGCGCGTCAGGTCCATGCTGGACATCGGGCTGATGGTGACTCCGGGAGCGTTGGCCTCAACGACGAAAATGCCGTCACGCCCGACCACCACAATGGAGTCGGCCCCGGCCGCGTCGGGAACAAACAGCTTGGTTCCGGTCAGCTTGCCGCTGCCTCCGGCGATCTGTGCTTCCGCCGGGTCCCAGCTGGCGCTGGCTTCCAGCAGGGCCACGGTGGAGCGGGCCTCGCCATTACAGATGGGAGTGAGATATTTTTTCTTTTGCTCGTCCGTGCCGCAAGACTCGATCAGCGAACCGGCCATGGCGACGGTCGAAAAGAATGGCCCAGGCAACAGAGCGAAGCCGGCTTCTTCCATGAGCAGCGCCAGTTCCACTACTCCGAGGCCCAGCCCGCCGTATTCTTCGGGAAAAATAATGCCGGTAAATCCCTGCTCCGCCATTTTGCGCCACAGAGTGGCATCGTATGCCGTATCGGTTTCCATCAACCGGCGGACTTCGGTGATGGGGCACTCGTTCGCAAAGAATTTCCGCGCGTTGTCCTTAAGAATTTGCTGGCTTTCGCTTAGTCCGAATTGCATGGTTAGCTCCAGTATTCCAGTGCTTAAAGCATTTGGCCTTTAGCTATTGGCTTTTGGCTGTTGGTTCATTTTCTGATTCAATCTGCTGCTCAATAACTCCGGGTCAATAGCTTTTGGGCAGGCCCAGTACAAAATGTCCAATGATGTTGCGCTGAATCTCTGACGTGCCGGCTTCGATGGTATTGCCGCGGGTCCGCAAATATCCATACGACCAGGCGCCTTTATCGATGGCGTGATCGTCGCCCGATTCCAGTTGCCCGTAAGGTCCGAGTACTTCCTGCGCCACCTGCTGAAAGCGCTGGTTCAGCTCGCTCCAGAAGATTTTCTGGATGGAGCCTTCGGGGCCGGGCACTCCCGTGGCGTTGATGCGGCTGAAGGCGCGCATCTGGTTCATGCGCATGATCTCGATTTCGGCATAGCACTGCGCCAGCTTCTGGCGGACCACTGGGTCTTCCGCCGCCGGACGGCCATTGCGCTGCATCTTGTGTGAAAGTTCGATCAGCCGGTTCATGTTGCGCTGATAGATGATCTGCAGCCCGGCGCCGAATGTGCCGCGCTCGTGCATGAGCGTGCCGATGGCGGCAGACCAGCCTTCATTTACCTTGCCCACCACGTTCTCTACCGGAACACGCACATCATGGAAGAATATTTCGTTGAACTCGGTCTCGCCGGTCATCTGCCGCAGCGGACGGACCTCCACGCCTTTGGACTTCATGTCCACCAGCAGCATGGTGATGCCTTTGTGTTTGGCTACGGAGGGATCGGTACGCACCACCAGTTCGCACCAGTCCGCCGCCCAGCCGTAGCTGTTCCAGACTTTTTGCCCGTTGACGACATAGTGATCGCCATCCAGCCGCCCTTCGCAGCGCAGGTTGGCCAGATCGGAGCCGGCGTCCGGTTCGGAAAAGCCCTGGCACCAGATTTCTTCCGCGCTCAGAATTTTGGGGAGAAAGCGTTTTTTTTGCGCCTCCGTGCCAAAAGCAATAATGGTTGGACCAATCAGCCCCAGGCCCAGCACGTTGGCCATGGGAGGAGCGTCGGCCAGGGCCATCTCCTGCCAGAAGATAACCTGCTCCATCAGGCTGGCGCCGCGCCCGCCGTAAGCTTTGGGCCAGGAAATTCCCGCCCATCCACCCTCAAAAAGTTTGCGCTGCCAGCGGCGGAGATAGTCGAACCGCTTTTCCATCGACTCTTCACGAAATTCATCCCAGTCTTTGGGCGCATTGGCTTTGAGCCAGGCGCGCAGCTCGTCGCGGAATTTCAATTCGTCAGCGGTAAGGTTCAGGTCCATCAGACGGCTCCTTGAGAAGTGCTGTCGCCGGAATCATGAACTGGCTTGCAATCACAGCGTGTGTAATTGCGGCACGACGGCGACCACGCAGTCTAGCACAAGAAGGCGGATGAATGAATGCTCATTCAGGGTATATACTGGCCTGCGATTTACGGCTTGGCCGGAGGCTCGACCCGGTCACGAAAGCGGGCGAAGAGCCGCTCTGCCGCCTGCACCAGATTGGTCTGCGTTGCCTTCTGGCGTACGGCGAATTTTGGCTCTTCCGTCCCAAACCACATGGGCCGGTGGTTTTTGTCGTAGACCACGGCTTTGATGATCTCGGAAGGAGGCTGCGAAGTGGATTGTTCGGACTTCTGGCTTCCTGCGTGCACCGAGTTCTTGCTGGAATCATCGTCCTTCTTTTTTTCCTCGACCGGACCGAAGACTTCCATCACAATGTCGGCCTTTTCGGCGGAGTCCACCAGAATGTACCGGCCCCAGCCCTCAAACCCGCGAGTGATTACGTTGAACGCAATCTCATCGCCACCAGCATTTTTGATGAATATGCTCTTCGCCGCGGCCAGACGGTCAAAGTGTGCGGCGGCAGGCGGTGTGGAAGGAGCGGGCGCGGGAGCAGGCTGCTGGGACCAGCTGTTCACGGTGCAGAAGACCAGCAGGCCCAGGCCAGCAAGAGTGGTTTGCGAGAGTGAACGGTTCATGATTCATGCACCTCAGAAATTATTGACAACGCCCAACTCTACCAAAGATGGAGCGCAATTTTCATCCTCTGTATAATCCCGCAATTCAAAAGGTGAGACACACATGAGTTTGCTTAAAGACAAAGTAGCCATCGTTACCGGAGCCAGCCGGGGAATCGGCCGCGCCATTGCAGAAGCCTTTGTTCGCGAAGGCGCAAAGGTCGTAATCTGCGGACGCAAACAGGAAACCCTCGATCCAGTGGCCCGCGAAATCGGCTCGGCCGTGAAGCCTCTGGCCTGTCACGTCGGCAAGCCGGAACAGATCCAGCAACTCCTCGATTTCACCACGCGTGAGTTTGGCCGCATCGATATTCTGGTCAACAACGCCGCCACCAACGTCGCGCAGGGCCCTGCCATTGAAATGAAAGATGGTGAGTTCGACAAGATGGTTGAGGTCATTAATATCGCTTCGATTTCCGGGCTGCGTCCGCAGTTCCACGGACTGCTCTACAGTATGACCAAGGCGGCCATGATCATGATGACGCAATCCTATGCGCTCGAACTTGGCCCCCAGGGAGTGCGCGTGAATGCCATTGCGCCAGGGCTGATCCAGACCGTGCTGAGCGAGTACTACTGGAAAGACGAAAAGCTCAGGGACAACATCGTCAGCAAACAACCGGTCCGGCATCTGGGGCAGCCCTCCGAGGTTGCCGAAGTTGCCGTACTGCTGGCCGGTGGCGGCGGCTCTTACATGACCGGGCAAACCATTGTCGTGGATGGCGGGGCCACGCTGGTGGGAAGGTTCTGATTCACTCCGTCGTCAGAATAAAGCGGGAATGGATTTTACAGGAAAGCTGAGGTCTTCTATGGCATTTGAATTTTCGCCCAAAACTCAGGACCTCCAGAAGCGCCTCACGGCCTTCATGGACGAGCATATCTATCCCAGCGAACAGCGCTTTCATGATGAAATCGAGCGCGACCGCTGGAAGCCCACCCGCATCATTGAAGAGCTCAAGCCCAAAGCTCGCGCCGCCGGACTGTGGAACCTCTTTCTTCCTCATGATGAAGGCGGCGCCGGGCTCACGAATCTCGAATACGCTCCGCTGTGCGAGATCATGGGACGCAGCACGATGGCCCCGGAGGTCTTCAACTGCTCCGCGCCAGACACGGGCAACATGGAGGTTCTGGCGCGTTACGGCACGCCGGAGCAAAAGGAGCAATGGCTCAAGCCGCTGCTGGCGGGTGAAATCCGCTCCTGTTTTGCCATGACCGAACCAGCCGTGGCCTCTTCTGACGCGACCAATATTGAGTCCAGCATCGTTCGCGACGGCAGCCACTACGTCATCAACGGTAGAAAGTGGTGGTCTTCCGGCGCGGGTGATCCCCGCTGCAAAATCGCCATCTTCATGGGCAAGACCGATCCCTCCGCGCCGAAGCACAAACAGCAATCCATGATCCTGGCGCCGATGGACGCTCCAGGAGTGAAGATCGAGCGCCTGCTGACAGTTTTCGGTTACGATCACGCACCCCACGGACATGGCGAGGTGACGTATACCAATGTTCGCGTTCCCATCTCGAACATGCTGCTGGGGGAAGGCTGCGGGTTTGAAATCGCGCAGGGGCGGCTTGGTCCCGGGCGCATTCACCACTGCATGAGGTGTATCGGCGTGGCCGAGCGCGCGCTGGAACTCATGTGCAAACGCGTACAGAGCCGCGTAGCTTTCGGCAAGCCGCTGTCCGAACAGGGCGCTCTGCGTGCGGAGATCGCCCATTCCCGCATGGAGATTGAACAGGCGCGCCTGCTCACGCTGAAAGCCGCGTACATGATGGATACAAGCGGCAACAAAGAAGCGCGCGCGGAAATCGCAATGATCAAAGTAATTGCGCCCAATGTGACGCTGCGCGTTCTGGACCGCGCTATCCAGGCTCATGGCGGCGCCGGCGTGAGCCAGGACACCTTCCTTGCCAGCGCATGGGCCGGTGTTCGCACGCTGCGCCTGGCCGATGGTCCGGACGAAGTGCACACCGAGGCAGTGGCCAAACTGGAACTAGCCAAACATGGGAAAACACTTTCGTCGCGGGGAGCAGTGTGACAGGAATACATTGCTTCCGCGTTGCTTACAAAATCAAGCTCCTCATTCCAGATCACGATCAAATTGCCAACATGTCATGGCGCTTTCCTGATTTGGCGAGGGAGGCGCTTTAGACGCGACAATTACCAGCCTGAGTTGCCCAATGCGTGCAATTCATTGATTGATTTGCATGAATTTCCAAAAATCAGAGTGACGGGAATTTTTTCTCTCCATGCAGGTTCTATTTGCTGGTGCGGCGTATGCAAACGGCGAGTCGCAACTGCTCGCCAATTTCGTCGCGCAGTCATTCCAGATGGGGCGGTCTGGCAAATCGAGAAAATGGGCCGTCCAAAATCAAAGGGTCAACTTGTCTGAAGGAAAGGAATAGGTTTTACGAATGATTAAGAAAGTCTTTGTTAAAGTAGCCCTCCTTGGCACGACGATGTGCGGATTATTTATATCCAGCATGATGGCGCAGGAAGCCTCATTTCATTCGAGCATCATTGGCTCAAACCCACACATGATCATCGCCGGAGTGCAGAGCGGCGGCGCCCCCTGGACGGTCCGTCACGGTTCAGCCAGTCTGAATGGTGAGGGCCGGCTGCATATAGAACTGAATGCTTTGATCCTGCCGCAACTCGGAAATGCGGGACCGGTCACCGGCATCAGCGCCAGTCTGGTCTGCGGCGGTGCGGGCGGCGTCGTGGTTGCCACTACCGATGCAGTCCCGTTATCGAGCGACGGCAACGCCGAAATTGAGGCGCACATTGGCGTATCCAGCCCATGCTTTGCTCCTGTCGTCCTGATTCGGGCGGCGGCCTTCAACGGCGCCCCGCTTCCCCAACCCGGCCCCTGGATTGCCGCCACCGGCTTTACGAGCCTCTCGACAGACGAGGATAAGCACGAACAAGGAAACTGAATTTCTGGCCGAAAACAGAACTAGCGGCCCGGGCCATCTCGCGGTGATTTGCGGGACGACCCGGGCAGCACGAGCTGTGACGTATGAAAGCGGAAGCGTGCAAAAGCGGTTAGTTTGCTTCGTGCTTTGAAGTCCGAGCCTGGTTCAGCTTGAAAGCGGTACAGGGATGCTCAGAACATCGGTTTTAAATGCATTCATGAATTCTGGCTCGGGATCACGAATAAAGAAATGATCTCCCTGAAATAGTCTTACTCTGCACTCAGCAGATGTTTGTTGCTTCCACGCATGGCAATCCTCCACCGGAACATCCTCATCCTGCAATCCGCCATAAACTGTAATGGGGCAGGAGAGCGGCTCTCCATCCTGATATTCATGTGTCTCCAGGGCTTCGAAGTCGGCCCTGAGTACATTGATAAAAATCTCCATCAGCTCGGGATGATCGAGAATTTCCCTGGGAGTGCCGTTGAGATTTCTGAGTTGCTCGATAAATTCGTCATGCGGAAGATTGAATGTTACTGGCTCATTGCGCGGGCATTGAGGCGCCCGGCGGCCTGACACCAGTAAATGTCGGGGGCGGCGGCCTTTTCTGCGAAAGAGTTCCCGGCAAACTTCAAAACTAATGGCGGCGCCCATACTGTGCCCATACAGAGCATAGGGCACACTGCTTCGCTCGCTGATGCAGTCAGCGATCGCCGTAGCCAGTGGAGTGAGGCGGTTCAATGGCGGCTCATTGATGCGCCTTCCGCGCCCTGGTAAATGTACAAGGCAAAGGTCGAGCTGTATGGGAAACCATTTTTGCCAGGTCCGGTATATGTTTGCACTGCCTCCGGCATAGGGAATGCAGAACAGCCGCAGAGAGGGCGTTGCTGCCGGCGAAAGATGCTCCAGCCAGGGATTACTTGCGGATTTCGCGTGAACCATACTTTAAAAATCTCAATTAAAAAATAAAACCATCATATATCGCGCAGCAAGGGCGGTTTGAGGTGACCAAAAGGCAGCCCACGCTGGGTCTTAAGCTGCCGATCGCCTGGTTTCATACACGGCCCAGTGTTCTGTACCGGCAGTTTTTTTGAGCCAGTCGCACTGGGCCAGCAGGTGTTCGAACTCCAGATACCGATAAGCAACATACAGGGGACGCGGTTTTTCCGAAATGGAACGGTGCAGATTCTCCAAAATGGCGGCGAAGACAGGTTCCGGAAAAGAGTTGAACATATAGATCACCAATGGCCCGGCGGGGCATTGGAAGTCGCGGGCATCCATGCAATGGGATTCGATTTGCCGGCATCGCTGCTTTTCACTTGTGTACTTCGCAATATTCTGCAAAGCCGATTGATGCAGACTGGGCAGGAACTCAGCGCCAATAATCCTGAGGAACGGATAGTTGGAAGCCATCAGCAGCACGCGGCCCTTGCCAGACCCCAAATCCACGAAGGTGAATTCCCGTAAATCCGCCGGCAGGGCCTGCATGATTTGTTCAAACAGCCACGGCTCGGTAGCAAAATAGGGATGTCCGGCGAGCGTGGCCGCAAACTGTGTGCGAAATCTGACGTTGGCCCGCGTGGTATCCACGGAATGGTCGAGGTCAAAGTCCAGGTCGCCGTAGCGGGCTTTGCGGCGGGCCGGAGTCAACTCAGCGATAATCCGGCAGAGCGCTTCCGCCATCTGCACCAGAGTACGGACAAGTCCGTCTCGGGCCATGCCGTCGCCGATGCGGCGCCAGACCATTTTGAGCAGGCCCGACCGAGCAAGGGCAGGAAAAGCTTGCGAAGCTGGGATTGGATTAGAATCAGTTTCCATGAAAAAGGCCCTGACTCACCTGCAAGGCTGTGATCCAGTGCTTGCTTCTATTATTGCCCGCGTGGGACCGTTTCGCATGGCCTATCGCGAACCCACGTTTGAGGCCCTCGCTCGCGCCATCGTTTTTCAGCAGTTGAGCGGTAAAGCGGCCCGCACCATTTATGAGCGGTTTGAATCCGCGGCCGGAGGCGCGGTCACGCCGGAAGCGATTCGCAATCTTACGGTGGGCGAGATACGCCGCTGTGGGCTCTCGCAGCAAAAGATCGGCTACATTCGCGATCTGGCCGACCATGCTATTGAAGGCAAACTCGATTTTGATCGTCTGCCCAAAATGGCGGATGAAGAAGTGATTGCCGTGCTGACCGATATCAAGGGAATCGGCGAATGGACGGCCCACATGTTTCTGATGTTTGCTCTGCGCCGTCCGAATGTGCTGCCGGTGGGCGACCTGGGAGTGCGCTCAGCCATCAAGCGCGCATACCGCAAACGCACGCTGCCTTCGCCGAAACAGGTCGAGAAGATTGCTCAAAGCTGGCATCCCTGGTGCAGCGTGGCTTCGTGGTATCTGTGGCGCAGTCTGGATACGGTCATACTGGAAGAACACACGCCTCAACGGAGTAAGAAATCGGGAAGCCGCAAAAAAGGCCGCAAAAAGACAAACACATAAAGCTTTTTAATGCTCTTGGCGGGCCTTTATGCCATGAATGCTCTTCAGTTCTGATAAAATCTTCTGTTCCATGATGAATGAGCGCAAAATCCGTGTGCTTGTGGCCAAGCCCGGCCTTGATGGCCATGATCGTGGCGCCAAAGTCATAGCCCGCGCGCTGCGCGATGCCGGCATGGAGGTCATTTACACCGGCCTGCGTCAGACGCCGGAAATGATTGTGAATTCCTCTCTGCAGGAAGATGTGGATGTAATCGGGCTTTCCATTCTTTCGGGCGCCCACAACGCCATTGTTCCCCGCGTCACGGACCTGCTTCGCCAGAACAAAATGGACGATGTAATCCTCCTGGTCGGCGGCATTATTCCGGAGCAGGATTTTGAGGCCCTGAAAAAAGCTGGTGTTGCCGGCATCTTCAATCCTGGCACTCCGATGGATGACATCGTGGCTTTTATCCGCAAAAATGTAAAACCACGCGGCGTGCCCCAATCGATCTGACAAGCTGCTGCCCAGGCGCTGATTATTGTTCGGTGAATTCGTTTTTCGGGTCTTTATTTTAGCGGAAAATCAAATATACTTAAACTCTATTTTCTATGCTCGTTTCTTTGGACGACATTCTTCAGGCCACGCACCAGCGGGTCGCGAACGCAAAACAGAAAGCCGACATGCGCCTGCTCCATGAGATGGCGGCAAGCCATTCGGTGCGCGGCTTTCGCAAGCGCTTGGCCGCAATGTCGCAGCTCGGTCCCGCGGTCATCGGAGAGCTGAAAAAAGCATCGCCGTCCAAAGGCCTGATTCGCAAAGCATTTTCCGTGACTACCCTTGCCGACCAGTTGTCCCGTGGAGGCGCTTCGGCCCTTTCGGTGCTTACGGATGAGCAGTTTTTTCAGGGATCGCTGGATAATCTCATGTCTGCTTCGCTGGCCACGAGCCTGCCCTGTCTGCGCAAGGATTTTATTGTGGACGAATTCCAGCTTCTGGAAGCCAGGGCTTATCAGGCAGATGCAGTGCTGCTGATTCTTGCGGCGCTCAATGACGAGATTTTTTCCCGGCTGCTCACGCGCGCCCGCGAACTGGAGATGGACGTCCTGTGCGAAGTTCACGATGAGATGGAGCTAAAACGGGCCCTCGATGGCGGCGCGGACATTATTGGCGTGAATAATCGCGATCTGAAAACTTTTAAAGTGAACCTGGATACCTCCTTCGAGCTTGCCCCAAGAATTCCCAATAATGTTCTGCGGGTGGCCGAAAGCGGCATTGACAGCGGCACGGAGATACGCGAACTGTACGCTTCCGGGTATCAGGCATTTTTGATGGGCGAAGTGCTCATGCGGGCTGAAGATCCAGGACAGAAACTGCAGCAGCTTTTGCAGGATGCTGGCCCCTGTCCTCCTTATACGTCCTCTGCCGCCAACTGGCGCGGCACGGTCCAGTAATTTTTACGGACGTAAACTCCTGAAACTTATGCGGACATGGATCAAAATTTGCGGAACCACTTCTCTTGAAGACGCGCTGGCCGCCGTGGAAGCAGGCGCTGACGCGCTGGGCTTTATTTTTGCTCCGAGCAAGCGCCGCGTGACTCCGGAGCAGGCGCAAAAGATTGCCGAGCAATTGCCGGAGACGGTGGATCGTGTGGGCGTGTTTGTGAATGAGTCCGGGCCGAAAATCCTCAGTACCGTGCAACAGGCTGGGCTCACTGCGGTCCAGTTACACGGAGATGAAACTCCAGAGCTTATTATTACGCTGCGCGACGAAGTCGAAGTGATCAAGACGATCCAGATCGGCAATAATTTCAGTCACAAGCTCGACGAATTTTGCGGAAGCCACGGATGCGCTGATTCCATTCTGCTCGATTCCGGTTCCGGAAGCGGCAAGGCTTTTGACTGGGAGAGTGTCCGGCCCAGGCTCAACGGCTTTAACTCGCGATTCATTATTGCCGGCGGCCTTAATACCGGCAACGTGGCCCAGGCAATCAGCACATTCTCACCGTATGGCGTGGATGCGGTGACTGGAGTGGAAAAAGAACCGGGGCAAAAAGACCACGAGAAACTGAAGGCGTTTATCACTGCAGTGCGGAAGGCGGGGCAGGCATGACGGCAAGCGCAGCAGGGAAGGCACGATCGGTGAATGGACGTTTTGGTCCTTACGGCGGCCGCTATGTTCCGGAGACGCTCATGGCAGCTCTGGAAGAGCTGGAGAAGGAGTATGCAAAAGTCCGGCGGGACAAAAAGTTCCGTGCGGAATTCGGGCATCTGCTCCAGGAATATGCCGGACGCCCCACGCCTTTATTCTTTGCCAAACGCCTGACCAAAGAGCTGGGTGGCGCCAAAATCTATCTCAAGCGCGAAGACCTGCTGCACACTGGAGCGCACAAAATCAATAATTGCCTGGGGCAGGCGCTTCTGGCGCGGCGCATGGGCAAACACCGCATCATCGCGGAGACCGGCGCGGGCCAGCATGGCGTAGCCACGGCCACGGTGTGTGCTCTGTTCGGCCTGCAGTGCGTGATTTACATGGGAACAGAGGACATGCGCCGCCAGGAACTGAATGTCTTTCGCATGAGGCTCCTGGGCGCTGAAGTGTGCGGCGTGGACTCCGGATCGAAAACACTGAAAGACGCGATCAATGAGGCCATGCGTGACTGGGTAACCAACGTCCGTACCACGCATTATTTGCTGGGAAGCGTTTTGGGCGCACACCCTTATCCCACCATGGTGCGCGACTTTCATTCCGTGATTGGCAGGGAAGCGCGCGCTCAAATTCTTAAAGCGGAAGGGAAGCTGCCTGCGGCGATCATTGCCTGTGTGGGTGGCGGATCGAATGCCATTGGCGTCTTCTATCAGTTTCTCGGCGACAAGCGCGTGAAGCTGATTGGGGTTGAGGCCGGAGGCCGGGGTGATGAGCTGGGCGAACACGCGGCACGCTCTCGTGGCGGTCTGCCAGGTGTGTTACAGGGCTCTTACTCATACGTTCTGCAGGATAGTCATGGCCAGGTGGCGCTGACCCATTCGATCTCCGCCGGACTGGATTACCCCATGCTGGGGCCGGAACATGCGCAGCTCTTTGACACAAAACGCGCGGAGTACACGGCAGCCTCCGACCAGGAGACACTGGATGCCCTGACCATGCTCTCTCAGCTTGAAGGGATTATTCCCGCACTGGAATCTTCACACGCCGTTGCTGAATGCATTAAGCGCGCGCCGCGTATGAAGAAGTCAGAGGTGGTGATCGTGAACATTTCGGGACGTGGGGACAAGGACATAGGAATTCTCAGGGAGAACCTGAAAATAGGGTGATTGGGGTTCCAGGAAAACAGCGAAAGCATGATGAATGAAGTCATAAAATTAACGCAAGGGTGCGCCCGATGAGCCGCCTGGCTTTCCATCGCAAGCCCGGCCTGGTTGCCTATGTAACTTGTGGCGATCCCAGCATCGCTGCCACGCGCGCTGTGGTTCTGGCTGCGATTTCAGCTGGCGCCGATGTAATCGAACTGGGTGTTCCCTTCAGTGATCCGGTAGCCGACGGACCTGTGATTCAGCGTGCCAGCGAACGCGCGCTGCGCAACCATACTTCGCTTGCGGATGTGCTGCATCTGGCGCGGGAAATTCGCAGCGAATCAAATGCAGGCCTGGTGATTTTTTCCTATCTGAATCCCATCCTGCGGTTTGGCCTGGAGCGCTTTTGCAAAGAGGCCGCGGATGCCGGCGTGGATGGCGCTTTGATTACCGATCTCACGGTGGAAGAAGCGGACGAGTATCGCCGCAGGATGGCGGACCACAAGCTGGATACAATTTTTCTGGCTGCGCCTACCAGCACCGATCAGCGCCTGAAAATGATCGCCCAGGCTTCGAGCGGCTTTGTTTATGCAGTTTCACGCACCGGAGTAACGGGCACGCAGAAACAACTGGCGGCCGATGCCAGCGATCTTGTGCGCCGTATTCGCAAGTACACCAAATTGCCCGTTGCCGTAGGTTTTGGAGTTTCCAATGCCGGGCAATTTTCCCAGGTTGCGGAATTTGCCGATGCTGCCGTAGTGGGCAGCGCAATTGTGCAGACCATTGAGCAGAATCCCGGTCGTGAACCGCAGGCAGTGGCCGAGATGATCAGCTCGCTGAAGAATGGAACTGTGGTCGAGGCCATGCGCTGAACACAAAACCAGCTCGCAGGGAAGAAGGCAAGCTAATGGACATCACGGACTGGCGAAAAAAAATCGATGCACTGGATGGTCGCCTGGTGGAGTTGCTGAACGAGCGCGCGGTTTGCGCACTTGAAATTGGCAGGTTGAAACACAATACGAACCTTCCGGTTTATGAGCCAGACCGGGAAAAGATTGTTTTTGAGAATGTGTGCAAAGTCAACCAGGGCCCGCTGCCGGACAAGGAACTGCAGCGTGTCTATGAACGAATTCTTGACGTAATGCGCAACATTCAAAAAATTGAGACAGCCGCGGGGGGCAGATGAAATCCGATATGGAAGTGAATAATTAATCATGATTGTAGCGATGCAGGAACATGCCACTGAAGATCAGATTCAGCACGTAATTGAACGGCTTATGAATCTGGGCTTTGAAGTCCACCGGTCCACGGGCGCGCGCCAGACTGTTTTGGGGGCCGTCGGAGTACGGCCAGAATTCGAAATCAGCGATATTGAGGTACTGCCAGGTGTGGGTGAGGTGCACCGCATCACTTCGCAGTACAAGCTGGCGGCCCGCGGCTTTCGTCCCGAGGGCACGGTCATCAAATTTCCCAACGGCGTAACCATTGGCGGCGACGAAGTTGTCGTCATGGCCGGACCCTGCTCGGTCGAGACACGCGAGCAAATTTTCGCGATAGCGGAATCGGTTTCGCGCGCCGGGGCGAAGTTTCTGCGCGGCGGCGCATTCAAGCCGCGCTCCTCACCCTATTCATTTCAGGGCATGGGCGAAGATGGCCTCAAACTAATGCGGGAAGCGGCGGACAAATTTGGCCTGCTGGTCATCAGTGAGGTCATGGAGATTTCACAAATCCAGCTCATGCTGCCGTACATTGATGTCTTCCAGCTGGGCGCGCGCAACATGCAGAACTTCAATCTGCTGCGCGAAATGGGCAAGATCCGCAAACCGGTGCTGCTCAAGCGCGGCATCGCGGCCACCATTGAAGAGCTTCTGCTCTCCGCCGAATATCTGATGGCGGGCGGCAATTACGAGGTGATGCTCTGTGAACGGGGCATACGCACCTTTGAGACGTACACCCGGAACACCATGGATATATCTGCTATTCCGATCGTGAAGAAGCTTTCTCATCTTCCTATCCTCGGTGATCCTTCGCACGGCACCGGACGCCGGGACAAAGTACCGCCGATGGGTCGCGCCGCAGTCGCCGCGGGCGCAGATGGTCTGCTGATTGAGGTACACAACTGCCCTGATAAGGCGCTTTCCGATGGAGCGCAGTCTCTTTATCCGGAGCAGTTTGAAAAACTCATGGGCGAACTGCGCCTGATTGCTCCCGCTGTCGGAAGAAAAATGGCGTAACTGCTGCGATAAGTGATGTTGGTTGCTGGTATTCCTCTGCGATTACCTCTGTCCTTCAAATCATGGGAGCGCGGTATTGCGCCGTGCTCCCACTGAGAACTTTCTGGCCGGGCAATGTCTTTTAAGCAAATTACGATTATCGGTACCGGACTGATTGGCGGCTCGTTTGCCCTGGCAGCGAAACAGGGGGGCTTTCCCGGTCGCATGATTGGCTGTGACCGGCGGGCCGTTCTGGACCGTGCGCTGGCGATGGGCGTGATTGATCACGCCATCGAAGATCCCGCTGCTTCCGTGCAGGGCAGTGATCTGATTCTTTTAGCCACGCCGGTAGGCGCGATTATAGACCTGATCGAGCGCGTTGGTCCTGTTGCGTCTCCGGATGCGCTGATTACCGATGTGGGCAGCACGAAACGGGAGATTCTGGACCGTGCGTACTCGGTATTTGGAGATCAGGTGTCACGACGCTTTCTTGCCGGCCATCCCATGGCGGGCAAAGAGCACAGCGGAATAGAACAGGCGGAAGCAGCCATGCTTCGCAATAAAGTCTGGTTCGTTGTCCCTCGGGTGCCGCGGGACCTGGAGCAGGAAAAGAACAAAAACTTTCTGGATCTGCTGCAGCAGGCGGGATTGCGCATTGTGGTGACGAGCGCCGAGCGTCATGACCGTATTTGCGGCTGGATCAGCCATTTGCCGCAGATGGTTTCAACCGCAATGGCGGGCGTGCTGCTGGATGAGTTCGGCGGAGATCCGGAAATGCACAACCTCGGCAGCCGAGGACTCTTTGAAACCACGCGCACCGCCGCCAGTCCCTATTCCATGTGGCGTGATGTTGCTCTGACCAACACAGAAAATCTGGAACGTGCTTTGAGCGCGCTGGAGCAGCGCCTCGCCCACATCCGTGAAAATCTTAGGTCGCCTGCATTGCGAGAGGCATTTGAATATGCCAATCGCTTTGCCGCGCCCAGGAGCGAACCAGCCGCAAGCGTGCTGGTGCTGCCCGGCTGGCAAAATTCCGGTCCACAGCACTGGCAGACGATATGGGAGCAGGCGGAACCTGTATTTCGCCGAGTACAGCAAAAAGACTGGAACACGCCGCGGCTTTCCGACTGGATTGAGGGAATTTCCACGGAGGTTGCGAGCGCCCAGGCGCCAATCGTTTTTGCCGCGCATAGCCTGGGATGCATCGCTCTGGCTCACTGGGCAAGGGGCGCACCGCCGGAACTTCTCAATAAAATCAAGGGCGCATTGCTGGCCGCGCCAGCCGATGTGGACCGCCCGGCTTTTCCCGAGGAAATCAAGAATTTTGCTCCCGTTCCGTCTGGCAGGCTGCCGTTTCCCTCCATTGTGGTGGCCAGCAGCGACGATCCTTACCTTACGATGGAGCGCGGACGGGAATTTGCTCATCAGTGGGGCAGCCGGTTTGAAGACATCGGCGCCGCCGGCCACATCTCAGCTGGTCTGGGAGACTGGCCGGAAGGGAAGCGGCTGCTGAGAAATCTGATTGAAGGCGGTTAAAGTTCTTTTCTGCCCATCAACTTCTGTAGCACGCCTGTATGAGTGCGTTTTGCAATAAGGTGAGGGCAATGGCCCAGTATTTACGTGCTTCTTCTTCGGTATCCCCAAATCCTGTTACGTAGGTTGTAACGCAGAATCCGCTGGTGCGCTCGTCACCCGCACTGGAGTCTTGACCCGGCCGAAAATAGCAGCGCCGCATCACAAACTCCACGCTGCCGCTCATTTCAGGGACGCGCTGCAGCAGTTCGCATACTGTCCGGCACAGCCACTCATGCCGTTCGAACGAAGTCCGGGAACTGTTGGCGACAAAAACCAGATCGACATAGCTGGCAAATTTGCCGGCTGCGCCAAAAATTTCTTCTTCGGGAGTGATGTCGTGGCTGAACCATGTGTCGCATTTGGCCGTTTGCAGGGGAAAATCAGAGGCATTCATGCGCGTGAGAAACATGCTTAGCTCGGGATTATTTTGCGTTTCAGCGATGTTCAGCACCAGCTCAGGCTGGTTGCGGAGATCAAAATAGCGCAGCGAACCATCCTCGGACCGCCAGGGCAGTTCGAGTGCGGGATCATCGACGCCCAGTTCTACGGAATAATCGGCCTGCATTCAGGCCATCCCATGATGCTGAAAAAAGCGGATGATCTGCCGCTCGGCCCAGCGTCCATCATAGCCGTTGGCATGAGCAAGAAAAGCGCAGTGACCGCCATGCGCGGTTTCGAGCAGAGTCACGTGAGGGTTGGCCCGCATTTTCCTCCGTGTTTCGGGCAGCAGGCGTATGAACGGATCATCTTCCGCGTGCAGCACCAGTGTGGACACCGCGATTTTGTCGACGACGCGAGCGGCCGCGGCGCGATCATAATAATCCTGCGCTCCGGCGAACCCGCTGTAGCGCGCCGTGATGATCTCGTCAAACTCGCGAATGGTGCGCGGCCGGCGTTCGACTTTCTGATAAACGTCCGGCAGCAAATTCTGTTTGCGGCGATAGCGGCGCATCAGGCTGAGCAGAAATTTCCATTCATACATGCGATTTGCAGCCTGGTGCATGGCATCGGCGGAAGGCCCCAGATCCGCTGCCGGAGAAATCGCCGCCACGGCCTTGATGGCGGCCGGAGCGCTGGCTCCCCACTCTCCCGCAAGTTTCAGCACCAGGTTCCCGCCCATGGAATAGCCGGCCAGGCCAATAGCGGGCAGGGCGTCCTGTTCGATCAGCGTGCAAACCACCGCGCCCACATCGCTTGAGAGTCCGGAATGGTAGAGCGTGTGTGCCAGTTGTTCGGTGCCGCCGCAAGTCCGCATATTCATGCGGACCACGTTCATGCCGGCGTCCCAGGCCTTGGAGCCGGTTCCAATGACATATTGCGACTGGCTCGATCCCTCAAGCCCGTGCACCACCACCACGGTGGCATGGCGCGTGCGCTCGGGTTGCCAGTGGCAATGGCAAAGCACCTGTATGCCCTCTTCCACCTGGAACAGCCGTTCTTCCGGCTCGGGTAGACGGTTCTGCCGAGGCAGGAAGTTTCCCGCCAGAGTCTGCACATGCCGATTACGCAGGAATCTGCGTGGTACGAAAGGTTCAAAAGTGAGTGGATCGGATTTCGGAGCCATTTTATAATTCGTCAGACATAAATTTTAACCGAGCGGGCTAATGCCAATTTTTGAATATGTTTGCCGTGAGTGCGACCATCACTTTGAAACCATTGTTCTGGGCAGTCAGCGTCCGCAATGCCCAACCAGCAGCTCTCAAAATTTGCCGTGGGCAGCGAGCGTTCAGGCGGATCATTGCCCGCCGCCGGCGGCTGCGGCTCGTGTGGTGACCCGCGCGGTCCCGGTTCATGCGCGATGAACTAATAATCGTGTAAAATAAAGTCTCACGCCGAATGTGGTGGGTATAGTTCAGTGGCAGAACGCCAGACTGTGGCTCTGGATGTCGTGGGTTCGACCCCCACTACCCACCCCAAATTTCCTTTTGTTTTCAAGCGTTTGGGTTTTTCCTGGGTCCGTTAAGGGTCCAATAAGCCCCTTATCCAGCGGCGCTCGATTTCAAGACCATCCTCGCCACCTTGCTGTTGGCTTCCCGCATCGGCTCGGGAACGCCGTTGCCATATTCATTGAATGTCGTACGAATGTCCGCGTGACGCATCAGATCTTTGATGATGGGCAGCGGAGCATCGGTTGATCCGAGCCATGATCGATAAGAGCGCCGGAGGATTTTGGTCGGCTCGCCTTTTAACAGATGTGCCAGGCCGGCCCTTTCTCCCGCAGCGTGGATCTTCCGGCGAATCGCTGTGGAAAAATACGGACTCTTGCCTGCCATAAATGGAGAGGCAAAAACCCAATCCTCTTCTCGATCGAACTCGGTTTCTCTTTTCCAATCCAGAAGAAACTCGGCCAACAATGAATCTATGGGGGGTGTCCGCTTCGCGGTACTCATTCTTCACCTCTCCAATCCGGCCCGAAACAATGCCCCGGCAGATGTTGATGGTAAGATTCTCCCAGTTGATATCCATCCATTTGAGCCATGTGGTGACGCACCCTGCGAATATTCATACGACCGGCACACCAGGCCAATGAGGTCTTCTTCGGACAGATCCGCCAATGACAGCATGTGGCGTCGGCTATTCTCCGGGGATCGATTCGCCGCGGTGTGCGGGATGGACGGGCTGCGCGAGTTCTTTTGCATCATGTCTCCTTCACGTCGCGGAACATTTCCGTGTCCGGTTTCTGGAGTCGAGCGAGCAGCCCTCTTGCCGACTCTGCCACAGCCGGCTCCCGCATCATCTGATAGTGGTCTGCCCTGACTGTGGTTTCGGTAAACAACCCTGCAGTGAAGCATCCCCAATTGGTGCGGACGACGCTTCCGTCGCGCAGGCTTGGTTCCGCGTAGACTGCGTGCACATCGGCGCGGATAGGAATGGGCTGCCAGTTACGAAATAGCACTGACTGATGCCGGATCACTTGAAGGTTTCGGTAGAACAATTCCACATCGGACGCCCCACCCGTTAGTCGTGTGCGCTCCAGGACAGCCTCCAGCAGACCATCACCCGAGGCGCCACCCGCAGCCAACAGGTCGAGAACTGCCGAGTGTTGCGGCTGAGCACCGTTGGCGTAGGCCGCGCGGAGGGCCGCGCGCACCAAATCCTGTTCGTCACTGGGGTTCTCGGTTCCGGAACCGACATCCCACACCTCTACGAACTTGATCTGAAAGCCGCGGTGCTCTAACTCAGCGGCGACGGCGAGCGCAATCAGGCCGCCAAGGGACCAGCCGAAAAGCGAAATTGACCTGCCAGGCAGCCGTTCCGAGAGCTGCATAGCATAGGTGCGGATCATCGAGCTTACGTCCATGTGTTCTTCGGTGGCGCCAGCCGCTGCGGGTGAGCGAACGCCCCATATCGGCACCTCGGGCGGCAGCAGTCGCAGCAATGGCTGGTAGGCGAAGAGTGTACCGCCGAGAGGGTGTAGCAGAACCAGAGGGCGTTCACCATTTGTGGCGCCGTTGGCGGCCAGAGGCACCACCAGTTCACGGCTGTCCCGGTCGGCTGTACTAATGATCGTTCTTGAGTCCAACGCATCGGCCATGGCTGCCAGCGTCGAGGCGCCGAAGATCGACTGTAGCGGCAGTAGAACCCCGAACTCCGTTTCAACTTGACGCACGAGGCGGCTGGCCGTCAGAGAGTTCCCGCCGATCGCGAAGAAATCATCAGTTTCCCGTATGGACTCACGCCGCAGCAGACGCGCCCAGATGGCGGCCAGACGACGACGGGTGGGTGTGGACGGGAGAGACGCGGACGGTACAGTTTCAGCGGCGGATGCGATTTCCGTGATGGCGGCCAAATCCAGCTTGCCACCGATCGTGCGAGGCATTTGGAGAAGGACAGCGAAGGAGGCCGGCAGCATATATGCGGGCAGTTGTGTGGCCGCGAAGGCCCGCACGGCGGATGGCTCTGTCGTCTGGTCGGAGAGCACTAGGGCCGCATGCAATACGGCCGATGGGCGGCCTGCGTTGAGAACTACAACGGCGGCGTCTGCCACGCCTGGCCCTGATCGCAGCACTCTGGCGATCTCCGTAAGCTCGATCCGGTAGCCGCGCACCTTGACTTGGCCATCGCGGCGGCCGAGAAAGTCCAGCGTGCCGTCGCTGCGCCATCGTACAAGATCACCAGTCACGTACTGGCGTGATCCATCCTCACCTTTAATGAACCGCTCGGCGGTGCGCTCAGGCTGGCTGGCATAGCCGACCGCGAGTTGAGGTCCAGACAGGTGCAGTTCGCCGGGAAAGCCGACAGGCACGCGGCGTTTCCGCGGATCAAGGACCCGCGCTCTTACTCCTGCAAGCGGTCGACCGATGGACGGTTGGGGGCGGCTGGATTCGATTGCGCAAGCGGTGGCGTTCACGGTAAATTCTGTCGGCCCGTAGACGTTGATCACGCGCAGTTCCGCAGCCCCCAATGCCTGCCAGAGCCCGACCGGTACTGCCTCGCCGCCAACCACTAGGATACCAAGCGCCTTTCCGGCCAACTTCAACAGACCGGCATCCACGAGCGAGGCTACGTGGGTCGGTGTGGCGTCCAGAACTTCGATTCGTTGTTTTCGAAGAAAATCGACCATGGACTCGGCGTCGATCCGAGCCGCATCGGGCACCGGATAGATGGTGTGACCGGCGCCGAGAAGTTGAATGCCTTGCCAGGAGGCGTCGAAAGTAAACGGAGCATTCACCGCCACTCGCGCTTGCTCGGGCAATTCGCGAAAGATCAGCAGATCCATGGCCTGCCCGAATGCTGCTAAACTCCTGTGCCGTACCTCGACTGGTTTAGGATCGCCGCTAGTGCCGGAGGTGAAAATCAGGTAAGCGATGTCATCGAGGCTAATCTTTAACACCGGTCGTCCTTTTAGCTCTCGCGCGGTCAGATTGGCCAAGTGAGCGGGAATCCTCGTGACATCTGCGAAGGCGGGCTTAGTCGTGGTATCCGCGTCGACCACGACGAAGCGGATTCCCGCCGTACGCATCATCCGGCGCAGGCGGTCCTCCGGCAGGTCGGGGTCAAGCGCCGCGCACGCGGTACCAGCCGACCAAGCGCCGAATGCTGCCGCTATCTGGGTTGTAGAGCGGCGTACCGCCACGCCTACTGCCTCGCCGCGTGACGTGCCCGCATGCACAAGAGCTGAACCAAGAAGATCGGCGTGGCGCACCAGTTGCGCGAAGGTAAGGGTCTCGCTGCCAAACACCACCGCCGATCGATCGGGGTGCAGCTCTGCCCGCTTATTCACGGCGACAGGCAACGGCGACAGTGCCGTTTCGCTGAGGTGCGGCCCGCTCTCCCATTGCGCGAGAGCAGCCCCGTCGGTTACGTTCTCGAGTGTGAGGTCGGCGACTAGGCGATCTCTTCCAGAGCACAACTGCTCTAGTATCGCGACAAATGAGCCGGCCACGCTCCGTGCTGTCGTCTCCTCATACTGCTCTGTGGAGTATTCGAGGTAACTGGAGATGTCCGGCGCGGCGTAGAGGTGAAAGGTGAAGTCGAACTTCGCAGTTCCCGGGTCGACCGAGAGCCGAGAGACGGCAATGCCTGGCAGCCGTAGCTCGCCGGCATCATAATGCAGTTCCAGGGCCACCCGGAACGGCGAAGAGCGACTAGAACCGAAAAAACCAGCCGCTGAGATCATCTCGTCGAACTCTATCGAGGAGTGCGCGATTGCTTCCGCAACCGTCTTTTGAGTATGACGCACCAGTTCAGTTATGGTCTCGTCCTGATCGACCCGCAATGGCAGCGGGACCGTCTTTATGAAACACCCAACCACGTCTTCCGCTTCTGCCTCCGAACGCATGTCGACGGTAGTGCCGATCACCACGTTGTCAGTCTGGGCCAGTCGCGCCAGCACCACAGATAACGCTGTAATGGCGAAAGCGAACGGTGACACGCACAGTTGCATCGCTGCTGCCTGCACCGACTGGAACCACCGCGGCTCCATTGGCAGCGGCTGTCGCCTTCCTGCGAAAGTGCGCTGGCCTAGTATGGGATGATCGGTGGGGATGTCCAGCCGGGCGGATATGCCGGCCATCCGCCTCCAATACATTAGGTCAAACTCACGCTGCGAATGGTCGGGGGGCAGTTCAAGGGATCGCTGTGCCGGGATCGGCTGCTCCGGAGTCGTGGAGGGTGTTTTACCCTGGTACAGCAGGCTCAGTTCATCAAGCAACAGCCGCACTCCACCGTCATCGGACACCAGATGGTGCATCACCAGGACGAGTATCCACTCTTCGTCGCCACAGCGCAGTAAGCTCGCCCGCACCAACGGTCCAGTATGCATGTCAAACATACGTCGTGCGGCGCAGGCAGCAGCCTGCTCGGTGCGCCTTCGAGCCTCGTCATGGCGCTGGTCGCGCAGGTCCAGACATTCGAGCGGGAACGATCCTGGTCGAATGATGGCCACTTGTGGAACTCCGGCAGCATCCGATGTCACCACGCTGCGTAGCGCAGCGTGCCGAACATATAGAACATCCAGCGCGCGACGTAAGGCGTCGACATTCACCGCTCCAACCAGTCGGAATGCCTCAGCCTCGTTGTATACAGGTTGCTCACATGCCTGGCACGCGAACCAAAGAGGACGTTGTATTGCCGGCAGCGGTTCGAACTCAAGGTGCAATTCCATCTTCGAGGTCCTTCCAACTAATAACGCCGTCGTAGGCAGAGCACTACTCGTTCTGCAGCGGTGCTGCAACAGCAGCGCGTACCAGCGCTGCCTGCTCGGCAAGTGTGGGCGAGAGCATCATCTGTGCGGGTTTGATTCGCACTCCCAATTCCGTGCGGATGCGCGCGGCCATCTGCATGACCAGCAGTGAATGCCCGCCCAAGCCGAAGAAGTGTGCATCCGGGCTGAGCGGCGCGACCCCCAGCAGTTCTTGCCAAATCCCGGCAAGCAGCCGTGTGGTGTCGTCCTCCCAGTCCACCGCCGGACGACCCTCGGCCATGGACGCGGACGGCTCTGGTAACTTATTCCGATCGATTTTGCCGCTCGGGGTCCGTGGCCAGACCTCGATCGGAACCAGAATGTTGGGAACCATGTGCTGCGGCAAGCGGAGCGCCGCATGAGCACGCAACTCAGATTCGTCGAACCTGTGTCCTTGCCGAACGCTGACGTAGGCTACCAGACGGACATCTTCTCTTTTGGCCACTGCGGAGTGGGCCATCGCTATAGCTCCGGTAACGGACGGATGTTCCTCCAACCAGTTTTCTATCTCTCCCATTTCCACCCGGTGACCACGCAGCTTCACCTGATGGTCGGCCCGCCCAAGCAATTCCAATGCGCCATCGGCACGCAACCGCCCCAGGTCTCCTGTCCGGTAGAAGCGGCTTCCTGCCGGTCCGAAGGGATCAGCCATGAACTTCTCGGCAGTGAGCTGAGGGTTGCGATGATAACCTTGCGCAACTCCGCCACCGCCAATCCACACCTCGCCGGTACTGCCGTTAGCGACTGGGTGCATTTCCTCGTCGAGGACATGCACCGTGGTATCCAATAGTGGCTGGCCGACTGGGACGACTTGCCGATCATCGACTGTGACGCGATGCGCGGTGGACCACACCGTAGTTTCGGTGGGACCGTAGATGTTCCAGACCTCCGCACTGCGTGCCGCGAGTTGCGCGGCGAGTTGAGGTGCAAGCATCTCGCCGCCGCACAACGCCATTCGCAATGGGCCCATCCACCCGGCCTGCAGCAGTAAGCGCCAGATCAGTGGAGTCGCCTGAAGCACGGTAGCCTTACTCGTGCTGAGTATCGTGCGCAGTGCGTTACCGTCGAAGACGTCCGAGTCCTCGGCAATCACCACCGTGTTTCCGTGCACAAGAGGCAGGAACATCTCCACGAGCACGGGGTCAAACGAGGCGGATGCCACCGAAAGCCACACGTCGTCTACTCTGGGGCGCACCACCGAGACCATCGCGAGCACACCCTTCACCAGCGCCCGGTGATCCACCGCCACTCCCTTGGGGCGGCCCGTGGAACCGGAGGTGTACATAACATAAGCCAAGCTGTCGCGCATGAAGGCCGGTATCGGTGGAGCAGTTTCGACGCGCAGATCGTCGGCAATCACCACGTGCTGCGTGGTGGCCCGGGCTGCGAGCCGAGTTACTGTAACTGTAGTTTCTGCGCCTGAGTGCTCCACCATGTACGCCTGCCGCTGTAGTGGATAAGTAGGATCGATCGGGACGAAGGCAGCACCGGACTTCAACACGCCCAGCAGCGCGATCGGCAACTCAATCGCACGATCGATCATTACAGCGACCATCCGCCCTGGGCCCGCGCCTACGGCCACCAACGCAGCCATAACGCGGTCAGATGCTTCGCTTAATTCTCGGTAGGTTAGGCTGCGAACTGAACACCTCACCGCCACGTGGCCAGGAGTGCGCCGGGTCTGGTCGGCAACCAGATCGTGGAGCCTCTTCTCCGGAAATGGCAGGTTCATAAATGTTTCGAAATTACCCAACATGGCCTCCTCATTCCCTGTTCTATCTCGTGGCTGACGCAATATGACCGGGCGATTTGACTGAAACCGGTCGCATGATAGGGCTTTCTCCCTCCCTCACTTCGTAATTACCCCGGCAGAAACGCGGGAGTCGCATTTGAATGAGAGTTCTCCCTTCCAGCTATGCACGTGAATCCAGTCGGCCTCCAGGCAATTTCAATCGCGCAGAGCTTCTCCAGAAGGGAGAGATTCTGATATCTTTCGACCAGAGCGCATGATCGGAAGAGCTCTTGCGTCTTCAGACAAAAATAGGGATCGTCCGCCACATTGGCAGGATCCAGCAACTTACTCTCGCCCAAGCGATTGATGCCGTTAATGCAGACCCAGCTCAGCCCCGATCTATGGAACATCTCAATGGCTTCTTCGAAGCGGTAGGAGTGAACTATAGGATGCAGGTAGGCGTCAACCTCGAAGGCAAGCTTGCTCCGTTCATCACCCTGAGAAGGAACTCCGCTCCCATATTGTTCTTGCGACAGGTCAAGCCGAAATTCCTTCAGAACCCGAATTCCATCCTCATAGTCGCCGTCAGCGACGCGACTCAGAATCCGCGCAAGTTGACAATTGAGAATCCGGAAATACTCGCCCGCAGCGTTGTACAACCAGATCACGGCGATACCGTCTGGTTTCAGATTGTCAGCTACGCAATCGAAGCCGGTCTGCGGATTCTGCCGATGATGCAGGACGCCGGTAGAAGTGATCAGATCGGCTCCGCCCGGGTGGTGGAACTGGCGTAGATCTTCCTGAACAAAGTGGACGTTGGTTACCCCGAGTCTCTTTGCCAGTGCCGCAGCAATGTGAAGCGATTTGCCGGCAACATCGACGCCGATCAACTTGGCGCCAGGATACTGCTGAGCAACACCGATCATGCGATGACCAGTTCCGCATCCAAAGTCGATGATCGTTTTGCCGTTGAAATCTTCCTCGGGAAAAGCTAACCCAATGACGTTGGCGAGATCAAGAATTACCTGGTCTTCAACCACCGGCGACGGATACGGGTATTGTTCGTACATCGCGCGGACCTGTTCTGCGCTTCCGTGTTTTTCAGGCATAGTACTCAAGATTCGCACAGTCCGCTAGCACCTCGACTCTGGCTGCCACTGCAACCCCAGCGCCATGATGCGCTCAAGCAACTCCTCGTAGGAGACGCCCGCGACTCTCGCAGCTTCGGCGACATACCCACCTCGCATCAATTGCGGATTCGGGTTGGCTTCGAGCACGAAAATCCGTCCGTCCGACGACATCCGCATGTCGATGCGTGCATAACCCGTGAGATCGAGAGCCCGGTACACGCTCTTCGCCAGGCCCTGGACGCGGGCACCCAACCCATCCGTCAGAACCGCTTTCCCGAATTCTATGCCATACCGCTTTTGATATTTGACACTCCACTTCGCGCGTTGCGTGGCGATGTGCCATGCGGTCTCGGGCATGTTGCCGAACAACATCTCCCACACAGGAAATGCCTGGAGCCGATCGTTTCCGAGTATTGTGGCGTAGAATTCGCGGCCGTCGATGAACTGCTCAATGATCGCGGCGGTGCCGATCGTGTCGTGAATAAACTGCACGCGTTTACGCAAATGATCGTCGTTTGCAACCACGGATGCCTGTGAGAGCCCGATCGATGATTCCGCAGTAAGGGATTTCACGATGACAGGGTAGCCGAATCGCAGCGGGCGCTTGGCCCTTTGCCCGCGAGGCACGACGATGAAATCAGGCGCCTGGACCCCGTGATAAGCCAACAATTTCTTGGCCAGCGCCTTATCGCGTGCCAGCATGAGGCCACGTGGATTACACCCCGTGTAAGGCAAGCGCAGCAATTCAAGATAGCTGACTAGGTTTTGGTCGAAGACCTCGACGTCGGCGAACAACTCGATTAGGTTGAACACGATCGCGGGCTTGAACTCGTCGACCACAGGCCAAATCGGCGACAAGTCATCATCCAAGCCGATGATCCGTACCTCATGCCCGAGTTGCTTCAGGGTCGAAATAATATCCCATTCCATCTTCCAGTCAGCCCCAACGACCTTATCGTCGGAGACTGTTTCCGGCGGGATCAACTCCTCATGCACGAGGAAAAGCACACGTATTTTTCTCATAGCCTGTATGATTGATGGAGTGTCGATGCTAATTTTGCAGCCGCGAAGGGGCAATTCATTTTGAGCAAAAAAGTGCCGCCGAAACTCAGCCGTGCAGCCAACTGCCGATCCCTCAAAGGGGTCTTATCGCGACCCAAAGTCAAAACCACAATCTCCCGGCTGCATTGCTGAAACCAACATTGCCAAAGCGAAAGGCATACTGCCGGTAACTGTCAAACTTTTGATGCCTCCCCGTCAGAGCTTGGGGGTCTCCAAACGGATTAGCCGTTTGGCGCCACTCGTTGGCATTTGCATAAATGGACTCGATCTTCCCGGAGAGAATATTAGTGGCCGATAATTCTAACGCAGAGCACGGTCTATATCATAGTTAATGTTAATGTCTAAAAATGGGATTGATAGGCAATGAATCATGTACGCATCGGCAGCTCAATTATAAACTCTTAATATAGGTGCCAGAGTCCAGTTACGACCACATCTGGCGTTGCCTCCGGGTGTTCCGGGTCCGGCGAGCGCAGATCAACGTCGAGCACCACGGTGTTTACGGTGGCCTGACTGAGCTTGTCGAGAATTTTCGCGAGCAAGTCGCGCCTGAGCGGCGAACGCCCGGCAAAATCATTTCCCCAGTAATCGTCATCGTCGATCGTGACGACGGTTGTCCGGCGAGGGCAGTCAGGAGCGCGGCTTTGCAGTCTGAGCTGATACCGATAAAGCCGATAGCCGAGGTCTGTGAGGGGAGTGTCGTGCTCCTTTAGCCAGTGGCTGGCGAACGATCCCATAATTAAGAAGGCAGAAAACACGGACCCAATACCACACTCTCTTGCGCAGAACAAATCGCTGGACCACCGTAAAAACGGAGCGTACCTTCATCGCATCCTCTCACGGAAACGCCGAGCAACGATTTCGGCGTCGTCAGAGAGATCGATTCGACGGGGCGCCTTGAATGAGAAGCGGATTAAGTCCACGAGTTCCATGAGCTTGCCTTGGGCACAACATCATACTTTAGTCACTCCAGCACTATAGTATAGCGGCAGGGACTTACCGGGAGTAATGCTTCAGGCGTGTGGTCTTTGGTTCCCAATGTTCCGATGGTGCAGGCAATGGCTTTCCCAAATCCGGACTAAAGCTATTGACATAGTTTGGTAGTTATTATCTAATCCATTTCCTCGATATCATGTACCTAAATAATGCTGCCATCGGCAGTGGCCTGCACAGTTTCCTGAGCGGGCGAGGTGTTGGCGGCAGTAGTTCCCGGGGCGATGGAAGAGGAAAGATCATCCTGGACCGGGAATCTCTGTTGTGTAATTCGGATTGTCACAAGGAGCACACATGAGCGTTCTCTTGTTTCCGCGAATCTATTTCAAAGGTTATGCAAGCTGGGACCCCTGCACTTTCAATAACAACGATTTCTCCAAATTCCCTACTTTTAACGCGGCGCTGGCTGCGCTGAACTGGCCCTTTCTGGCGATTCAGGACCCTCCGATCACGCCTGACAATTTCACCCAAACATTCCGGTCTTACGCCATTAAGTTGCAGGGTGATTCGATCGACAACCCCGCTATCGTGCATAGGGTTGCTTCTGCTCTCCTTGAATCAAGCGGGCAATCCCGCAGTGCAAGCAACATTGATGCCCCACAAGTTCAATCGGATCGGTTCAGCCTGACAGAAGCCATGAACTGACGCAGCGCCGGAGGTTCCGGCCACGGATTGTGTGGACAACGACAGTGCGGAATGGAACGTTAAATCAGAATTAAAGATAAACTCAGTATTCGTCTTACCAGCCGCCATTGAATCACAGGATTGTATCCATCTGTGCGTCTTTTATCAGCGTCATCTGCGTAAATCAGCGGCAAACCAGTCCCCGGCCAGTAAGCAAACCATCACCGTTTTTCTTCCGCCGGATGTGCGATCTCCACGCTCGGCAGAGCGGCGATGACCGTCTCCGCAAGTTCTGGCATGCGGCGCTTCACCTGCCGCTGGAATCACGCGCGATCGCCGTCACCTCGTTTGGAGAAAATCCGTAACCGTGCTTGCGAACAGCTCAGGCTCCTCGGTGAACGGCAGGTGGCTGCTGCGTTCGAAGACAACGAACTTCGATCCGGGAATTGCCTGATGGATTCGATACGCGGTCAAAGGCGCCACATTCATGTCGTAACGGCCGGTGACCACCAGTGTTGGAAAACGGAATTTCCTGATCTCCGGATTCAGATCGAACCGGGCCAAATCGTGACTCACCGCTTCATTTACCTCTTTGTTGTATACGCTGGGGCCGATCTGGGCGAGAAACGCATCCCGCTTCTCATGCGAAACAAAGATCATGCTCAGATATTCGCGAATCGATTCGTCCGAAGCCGCCTTGTCTCCCAGTTGCTCGGCAAACGCAATTGCCGCTTCACGTTCCGTGGTTTCGGGAAATACATTGTCGAAAAGAGTGATCGTATCGGCCCATTTCGGTGCGGCAGAGTCCACCAGAATCAAATGCGAGATGCGTTCGGAATGCCGAGCCGCGTACGCCATGCTGAGGAAGCCGCCCCACGATCCGCCGAGCATATCCACTTTGTCGAAACCCAAATGGGCGCGCAGCGCTTCCAGATCGTCGATCTGATCGGCCAGCGTGCAGGATTGTCCAGGCTTGAGCGGAGCCGAACGGCCATTGCCACGCTGATCGTAAAAAATCACCTTGCGGGTTCTACCCAGCGTGTCCCATGCGGTAGTGGTGTGGAAATACGTGTGGTCGAATCCCGGTCCGCCATTCACAAGCAGCAGTGGAGTGCCTTCGCCGCCGCCGGTCACTTCGTAGTAGAGTTTTCCGCCCGGACCGTCGAACGTCTGGCCACTTTCCTGCCGCGCGGCTCGCGCCGCGTCCGGCGCGAGGAATGCCGTTAAAAACAGCAATACTGCGGTGAACCACCGAATTGCGAACGTACTTACCGATACCGAACGTCTGGAACCTGAGATAGAACTCTGTGTGAGCATTTCCTGTTTCTCCATTCGTGGGTCTGGATCATCTTGTAATACGACCGCACATAATACCATCGAGCAGGCGGCAAGTATTTTTCAATGGATGGGAAAAGCTATGTCGGAAGCGTTGTGATCGTGAAATTGAAGTCTGTCTTGCTCCCAGCCTGCCTTCCTCGGCTATCGAGTTAAGCCCGTCGCGAGCCTGCTGCTTATCTTCGGCGCTGAACGGTCAATTGAAAAGGAGCTGAAGGCTGCGTGCCTCGCGGGGAGTGTGCTCTTCCGGGAGAACGCCGCAGTCAAGGTCGGACTGTGAGTGTGGGTGAGTGTGGCAGGAAATACTTCATCGTAAGGGCATGAATCATCGCCTCTGAAGAGTTACTGGAAATCATCATGCGAGGCTATCGAGTGGGCAGAGCGGCAAACCGGCCGATTCGCTGGCCCTGGGACAGCTGACGTCGTGGTGAATGATCAGTCCATCCTGAATTACTGGGCTTCGGCATTCTTTCCCGTACTGGAGCCGGGGATGTTCCTGTATCCTTGAGGATCAGGAACTCTGGGTTATGGACAAATAAATATGGAGTCATCGGATTTCTGCAGCGCTCCCTGTTCTGCAAGGAGCATGAAGTGAAGCTAAAGAATCCGGACTTTTGCCGCCTGGCGGAAGCTTATGGAGTGCGAGCCGAGCGCGTGTGCGATCTGCAGGGACTGAAAGAAAGGTTACAATCCTGGCTGGAAATGCCTGGCCCCGGACTGCTCGAATGGCACGCTAAGCTGGATGGCTCCATGGGAAGCCGGAGCCATCCAGCGGCCGGCCATGCCTCCCGCCACGAAACCGGCCGAACCTTCGAGGGAACCATGAACATTCCGCTGACACCTCTTCGTTGTCTGCACTATGCGCGGCAGCAGTTTCCGTTGAAGACCGCGATCATATGCGGCGCGGACCGTTTTACCTATGCTCAGTTCGGTGATCGCGCGGCCCAGCTGGCGGGCGCGCTTCGCGGGTTGGGCGTGCGTGCGGGTGACCGGGTCGCTTTTCTGAGCGCCAACTGCCATCGGCTTCTGGAGGCTTACTACGGAGTGCTGGAAGCCGGGGCCGTGCTGCTGCCGCTGAATATTCGCCTTACGCCGCATGAGCTTGGCTACATTCTTGCCGATGCCGAAGCGCGCGTACTTTTCGTGGAGCCGCAGTTTCTGCCTTTGGTGGAATCTTTTCGTTCGCAGGTGAAGTGCATTGAGGCCTTTGTTTTGCTGGAAGGCCAGCCGGAACAGGCATGGATGCTGCCCAAAAACTACGACCAGCTGCTGGCGCCGGCGGAGCCTTACCAGTCGGACATCATGCAGACGGACGAAAATACGCTGGGCGAGCTCTTTTACACCAGCGGCACCAGCGCCAATCCCAAAGGCGTGATGCTCACGCATCGCAATATTTATCTGCACGCTCTCAATGCCGCGCTGGGCTTCAGGACCACTTCCGAGAGCGTGGAACTGCACACCATTCCTCTGTTTCACGCCAATGGCTGGGGTATCACGCATTCGCTTACCCTGCTGGGTGGCACGCACGTGATGCTGCGCAAGTTCGAAACCACGGAAGTGTTTCGTGTGATCGAGCGAGAGCGGGTGACCTCATGCAACCTGGTTCCGGCCATGACGACCGCGCTGGTGAACAGTCCGGAAAGACCGAAGTTCGATCTGAGCAGCCTGGTGAGAGTCAACATCGGCGGGGCGGCGTCTTCACCCACTCTGGTGCGCGAGGCGGAAGAGACGCTTGGCTGCGAATGTGTTGCCGCTTACGGGCTTACGGAAACCGGACCGGTGCTCACGGTTTCCCGCATGAAGCCGGGCATTCACTGGGAGGGCCAGCAACGATTTGAAGGCCAGGCGCGGACTGGCTATCCCATTCCGGGCGTGGAATTGCGAGTGGTGGACGCGGACGACAAAGACGTGCCCC
>WNFP01000088.1_pt1 | contig 82092 bp, 81 predicted proteins | sample 5400201 | NCBI WGS metagenome assembly WNFP01 (sample SAMN13153355, study PRJNA577476) | soil metagenome | isolation source: 115 cm saprolite under Madrone tree | place: USA:California | collected 2016-06-14
TTTTCATATTTTACATTCAGCCGGATGCCTCCGATCTTGCCCCGCATCGGACCCGGCTCGATCAACTGCTGGAGCGCCGCGACACCATTTACGACAATCTGCGCGATCTGCGGTTTGAGTATCGTTCCGGAAAATACTCAGAAGGTGACTTCGAAGCGATGAAGACAGGCCTTGAGAATGAAGCGGCGCTGGTGCTCGCGGAGATCGATCAGGTGACGGATGCGCAGGTACGGCGGCCGCGCGGAACGCGCCCGGCTGACGGGAGCGCGCAATGAGGCGCCCTTACTGCGCGCGTTGGGCATTGCTCGGCGCACTAGTTCTGGCTCCTCTGGCGATAGCCGAGGCCGGGACGGTTCGCGGCACGGTGATGAACGGCACAACTGGCAAAGCAGCGGCGGGAATTGAGCTCATCCTGATCCAGCTTCAGGGCGGGATGCAGGAAGTCGCCCATTCGAAGAGCGGCGCGCAAGGGGAATTCACGTTTGAGCATCCCGGGCTCGGTGCGCAGCCCATGCTTGTCCGCGCGGTGTATCACGGCGTTAATTTCAATCATGCGGTGCCGCCCGGCACAGCCATCGCGCAGGTGGATATTTATGAGCCTTCCAAGGACGCGAAGACGATCAACGTGGCTTCCCACGTGGTGATCTTTCAGCCGAACGGTGCGACGCTGAGTGTCGGCGAAGAATACCAAATAGAGAACAAGTCTCAGCCGCCGGTAGCTTATTTCCGGAGCGACGGCAGTTTTAATTTCGCGTTGCCGGAGAAGGGCCAGCTCCAACAAGTAGCCGCTGCCGGGCCAGCGGGCATGCCGGTCGTGCAACTTCCCATCGACAAGAAGAATAATCATTACTCGATTGCCTTCGCGTTTCGACCTGGTGACAACTCGGTGCGGTATTCCTACACGTTGCCGTACGAGGGAAACGCCGCGACGGTAAAGATTGCGACGATTTATCCGGGCGGCCGGTTGCTGGTTGTTGCGCCACCCAGTGTGCAGATTAGCGGGGACGGCTTGGCTCCGGGAGGACAAGAACAGGGCATGAATATCTACGGCCGTCAGGATGTTCCGGCAGGTACGCTGGTGGCCGTGAGCGTATCTGGCACGGCGCCCGCGCCGGACGCAAATGCCGGTGCGGAGCAAGGTCAGCAGGGCCGGGACGCACAGCAAGGTGGCGGCGAAGCGACCGGCGCCGGTATCCAACAGGTTCCCGGACGGCTGGACGTTTTGAAATGGCCATTAATCGCTGGATTTCTTTGCGTTTTTGCGTTGGTTGCGATTTTGCTTGCACGCAAGCCGGTTGTGGCGGTAGCTGTGCCGGCCCCGGTGGAGCAGGACGTTGCTGCAGCAAAGCAGAAGAAACCAAAATCGAAGGCCCCCTCTGCGCCGGGTGCGCCAGCGGTTCCAACAAACGGGGCCACAAGTCTTAAGGAACTCGATGTCGCCATCGGCACCAGCCTTGATGGGCTGAAGGAGCGCCTGTTCCGGCTCGAGCTGCGCCGACAAGCGGGCACCATCTCCGAGGAAGAGTATGCACTAGAACGCGCGAGCACGGAAAAAGTGTTGCGCGATCTCGTGCGAGGCTAACCCTTGAAGACAGGGAGTGATCTGCCGATCTCCGAGGTCGCCCGGTGACGCCGACGGTTTTTTCTCCTACAGGAATTTGCTTCGAAAACATTGACAAACGGTACGGCGGGCTTTACGCGCTGCGTCGCGTTTCTCTGGAAATCTCAGCGGGTGAGTGCGTGGTATTCGCCGGGCGCAACGGCTCTGGCAAGACTACGCTTTTGCGAATTGCGGCCTGCCTCGTGCGTCCCTCGTCAGGGAGCGTGAGCTTCCTCGACAGTGGAAAAAAGAGAGACAGGACGCTGCCGGCGGCCGGTTTCGTGGCGCACGCCACGATGGTCTATGACGAACTTACGGCGGAAGAGAATCTTCTGCTCTTCGCGCGCTTACAGGGAATCGCCGAGCCTGCCGTGCGCGCCCAGGCGCTGCTCCGGGAGGTGGGCCTGCTGGAGCGCCGGAGCTCTCTGGTGCGCACGTTTTCTCGCGGGATGCGTCAACGCGTGGCCATTGCGCGCGCGCTTCTGAACGAACCCGCCGTGGTTCTCCTCGACGAGCCGACGACCGGGCTTGATCCGCAAGGGGCGCACTGGTTTGCCGAAACGCTGCGCCACTTGAGAGATTCGGGCCGGACGATCTTGATGAGCCTGCACGGCGAGTCGGAAGTCTCCACGCTGGCCACGCGGGCGATCCAGCTGGATGCCGGCGCGGTGGTTGCCGACACGCGAACCGGTGCGAATTTTCGATCTGTCCTGGCCTTTGCGAACGCGTGAATGGCGCTGCTCTCCAATACGACCGTCCTGCTTGGTAAGGAACTTCGCACGGAGTTTCGTTCGCGCGAACTTCTCACGACTACTACCGTTTTTGTTCTGATCGTCATCGTGCTCTTCAGCTTTTCCTTCGATCCGACTTCGGAGGAATCGCGAAGGTTCGGCGCGGGTCTCCTCTGGCTGGCGTTTCTCTTCGCAGCGTCTTTGATGTTGCAGTCGTGCTTTCTCCGCGAACAAAACAGCGACACACTCAGTGCGTTGCGTCTTTCGGTCTCCGATCCTTTTGCTATCTTTCTAGCGAAGCTCGCTGCTAACACCCTGTTTCTTCTCCTTACGGAACTCTTGCTGCTGCCGGTCTTCGCGGTGATGTACAACGTACCGGTCTTGCCCACGCTTCACTGGCTCGTGCTTGTGCTTTTTCTGGGAAGTCTAGGGGTCTCGATTGCAGGCACCGCTCTCTCGGCCATCTCTGCACAAGCCCGAATGCGTGAACTCCTTTTGCCACTGCTTCTGCTCCCGCTGCTGACACCCATACTGGTGGCCAGCACGGAAGTAACGGCAGCCCTATTCGACCGCTCACCCTACGTTCAATGGAAAGGTGTTGGCTTTCTGGCGGTTTTCGATCTGGCTTTTTTGACGATCCTGTGGCTTCTGGGCGAATATCTTGTGGAGGAGTAACCCTCATGAAGAAGAGTGTTCTATCTGCAATGGTTGTGCTTCTGCTTCTCGGGGTGGCCGCCTATGCAGCGTTCTTTGTGGCCCCCACGGATGCGAAACAAGGTGTGATCTACCGGATATTGTACCTGCACGTGGCAAGCGCATGGACCGGCCTTACTTCATTCTTTATCTGCTTTATTGCGAACTCCCTGTACGTTTTGCGCCGCCAGCCACGATGGGACTGGCTGGGTGTTTCGGCGGGTGAAACTGGTTTGGTGTTCACTACCGTGGTGCTCTTGACCGGCCCCATCTGGGCGCATCCTGTTTGGGGAATCTGGTGGACTTGGGACGCCCGGCTCACATCGACTTTTGTGTTGTGGCTGCTCTATGTCTCATATCTGCTCCTGCGGACGCTGGTCGAAGAGCCCGATAGGCGGGCACTCCTTAGTGCGCTCTTTGGCATATTCGCATTCATCGATGTGCCTCTCGTCTTCGGTTCGATTCGCTGGTGGCGCACCCAGCACCCACAGCCAATTATTATGGGCGCGCCTGGCGCTGGGCTTGACCCCACGATGTACAGAGTGCTTTTCTTCACTTGGCTTGCCATGCTCGGTTTGATGACACTACTCCTGCGCCAGCGCTATCGGCTGGAGGCCATGCGAGGCGATCTCGAGATTATTCAACGTGAATTGGAGGCAGCATGAAAAATCTCAACAGTGTTTTCGCGGCCTATATGATTGGCTGGACCGTTTTCTTCGTCTATTACATCAGCATTGCACGTCGCACCTCTGTCCTACGCGAGGACATCGAGCGCCTGAAAAATTCATTGAGCCGGGGCAAGTAGCTTGGCAGGGAAGAAAAAAGTCGGAATCGTGATGTTTCAGCTCGGCGGGCCAAATTCGCTGGAGGCCGTAGAGCCATTTCTGCTGAATCTATTTCTGGACCCGGACATAATTCCGCTCGGACCCTTCGGACTGCTACGCCGCCCGATTGCGAAGCTCATTTCTTCGCGCCGATCGATCCCGGTCGCTGGCCGCTACGCCCAAATCGGCCGGCGCTCGCCGATCGAGACGCTCACCGAACGGCAGCGCTTGCGCCTGGTCGAAGCGGTCTCGCCTTACGTTGATCCGGTGGCAGTGGTGGCCATGCGTTACTGGCATCCGTTCACGACCGAGGCCGTGGATACGTTGCAGAAGTCTGGGCCACTTGATGAAATCGTTTTGTTGCCGCTTTATCCGCATTATTCGTACGCGACCACACTGAGCAGCTTGAAGGAATGGCGCCGGGTCGCCGATCAAGCAAAGTGGGGACACTCTGCGGGGGGCCCGCCGGAACGCACGGTCAACAATTTTCACAACCATCCGCTGTATATTCAGGCGCTGGTTCAACGGATCGGATCCGTATTGCGGCAATTCCCGGACAGTTCGCGCATTCAATTGGTGTTCAGCGCGCACGGCCTGCCGATGAGCTTGGTCGAAAAGGGCGATCCTTATCCGAAACAGATTGAAGAGACCGTGCGCCTGGCTTGTGAGTTGGGTGCAAAGCAGTACCCGGGCTGGCCCCGGACGCACTTGCTGTGCTACCAGAGCCGCGTGGGCCCCGCCAAGTGGCTGCAACCGCCGCTTACCGGGACGATCGAGCGCCTTGGCCACGAAGGCGTGAAAGAGATGCTCGTCGTTCCTATTTCGTTCGTCACCGAGCACATCGAAACGCTCCACGAAATCAACATCGAGGCCCGCGAGCAAGCGGGCAAGCTAGGCATCCAGACGTTCCGCATGATGCCCGCGGTGGGCGATTCGCCCCTATTTATCGCCGCGTTGAAGGACCTGGTGTTGCACGCCGTGGGAATTGAGGCAGGGTTGCCTTCCATCCTGCGGGCACCAGCAGCGGGTCAAGAGACCGGTACGATTTCATCCAACGCTTGAACTCGACGTTTTTGTGGGATACGGACTGCTGATCCATTTTTCTCCGGGGCGCAATATTCTCGTCTGGGGTATAATCCGCCGCTGGTACAAGGGCGATGTCATCCACTTACAATCCAGGTGTGCACCGAACCTCCGTTTTTGCGGTGTGCTGGACCATCCTTCTTTTCGTCGCCGGTGCGCTCGTTACCTCGAAAGATGCGGCCCTTTCCGTGACGGACTGGCCGAAATCCCATGGCACGTGGATTCCTCCGCTAACCATGCTTCAGGGTGGCGACCTATTTGAGTTTTCGCACCGCGCTGTCGCGGGCGGTTTGGGGCTCCTTACACTCGCGCTGGCCGTATGGCTTTGGGTGAAGGAAAAACGGCCATGGCTGCGTTGGCTGGGGTTGACTGCAGTTCTTGGTGTCGCGGTGCAGGCCATCCTGGGCGGCCAGGTGGTCATACGGTTGCTTCATTACTGGCTGCCCATCATCCATGCCTGCTTTGCACAGATCGTTTTTGGCGCCTTGCTCGCTATCTCTGTGTTTACCAGCAAATGGTGGGTTTCCGACCAGCCGCTACTGCAAGACAGCGGAGCCCCTTCAATTCACGCTCTGGCGATCCTCAATGCCGGCGTCATCTATCTGCAGGTGATTCTGGGCGCCGGCTTCCGCCACAAGGAAATCCCGATCTGGCCGCACATGGCCGGGGCGTTGCTGGTGCTCGGGATGGTTATCTGGACGGCGGTCGCGCTGCGCAAACGATTTACGCAGTCACGGGAATTCTCCAAGGCGCGAATCTTGCTGCACGCGATTTTTGGAACGCAGTTTCTACTGGGTCTTGGGGCCTATTGGTCGCGGCTGACTACCGCGGATGCTCCGCAGCCGATGCCTGTTATGGTAACGTTAACCGTGATCCATACGGTCGTGGGAGCGATACTCTTCGCGTTCTCGGTATTGATCGTGCTGATGTGTTACAGGTTGATTCCGCGCGGGAGGGAAGTTGCCGCAACGGCGTCAAGGCGGGTGACCGCAGGATGAGCACGGCACACGCGGAGCTAACGTTTTCTGCCCGCGCGAATGGATACGTCTCGCTAACGAAGCCGGACGTGTCCTTCCTCGTGCTGATGACGACGGCTGCCGGTTATTACATGGGAGCGCGCGGTCCCATCCCATGGCTGCACATGATTCATGCCGTTTTCGGCACGATGCTCATCGCCGCGGGCACCGCGGCATTGAATCATTACATCGAGCGCGAGTCCGACGGTCACATGCGGCGAACGGCTTCCCGACCGCTGCCAAGCGGCGTGTTGCAGCCGCGGGAGGCGCTGGTCTTTGGCCTGGCGCTAGCGAGTGCCGGGGCCGTGGACCTGTATGTGGCGGCCGGGGCGCTTGCTTCGGGACTCGGCATGGCGACCTGCCTGAGCTACCTGCTGGCTTACACTCCCTTGAAAAAACGCACCGTGTGGGCGACGTTCATCGGCGCTTTTCCCGGGGCCATTCCCCCCATGATCGGCTGGGTGGCGGCAACGGGGTCGCTTGACCGTGGCGCGTGGCTGCTGTTCGGAATATTGTTTCTGTGGCAGTTTCCGCATTTCCATGCCATTGCGTGGATGTACCGCGAAGATTACGCTCGCGCGGGCATCATGATGCTGCCGGTGGTTGACCGCGAGGGTTCACGCACGTTCCGGCAGATCATTCTGTATGCGGTCGCACTCGTGGGGGTGAGCTTGCTTCCAGCAATTCTAGGGCTGGCCGGCGTGAAGTATTTCTTTGGTGCGCTCGTCACCAGCACCGCCTTGGTGCAGGTGTGCCTGTGGGCCTCCAGCAACAAGACGAACGCTCGCGCCAAGTGGCTCATGCACGCGACGGTCCTGCACATTCCGCTGTTGCTCGGCTTGATGGTCTACGACAAGCTGCCGCGCTGATCAGTGATACGGCCGCCAGAAAAAAGGCAGCGCGCTGATTCCCTTGAGAGAGGCATTGATGGCATGAGAAAACATGGGTGCGGATTCGTCCTTCCTGACATCGGTCTACCGTGTAGGGCAGGTCGTTTTTCAAGGGCAGGGCTGGGGCTGGGTCAGGTCAGTCTACTTCGCGCTGCTGCTCATCCAGGCGATCGTGATTGTGCCGTTGATCTTGATTAAGCTGCGCAGCGCTTGGCTGGAGAAAGCTGATTGCGCGGGGGACCCTGCCGCGGTGGTTCCACGTTTGCATCACCGCCATGATCATTTATCTGATGGTCTATCAGATCCAGGGAGAGTAGCTGCTGGTCGATATCCGCCGCCCGGAACCCCTTAGAATTGCGGAGAATTATCCTGCCGAAACCCCGGCGGCACCAGCCCTCCCGTCAGCGAAGACCGGACGGCCTGACGCGTGCCGGACTTGGGAAATACGATGTGCCAGAAGTCGATGTTGGGATTCACAAATCCGATTCCCACGAATCGCCGTTCCCGCTTCTCCCGCAGAGAAGTCACGAAACACTCCGCCGACTCTGAAGTCGTCTGATTGATGATCCGCACGTTCTGCCCGAGGATCAAAGGCGTATCCATAAGCAGCAGGGCCCCGTTGGCGCTCACAATATAGGTGGAAGCCTTCAGGTCGATGGTTTCGCCTTCCGGCAGCCAGCAACGCACGGTCAGAGGTATCTGAAGAGAAAGACGCGTAGTTCGCCGACGCTCGGGGTACCGTGTTCTCTGCATAAAACCGCCTTGGCAGGACACCTGAGGCAATACACAGAATCCTGCCACGATCTCACCAAAAAAACAAGCATTTTGGCAGCGGCAAGCGGATGGGCCACTAATTGGCCAGGAAAAAAAACGGCATGTTTGCCAGGAGTACTCGTGGCTCTCGGAGAGCCAGGCTCGAAGGACCCTGGTCGCAAATCAAGACGTGGTGAAATCAAAGGAGTTAACGTCATGCACTCTGCCTTGCGCCGAGCGATTTTGATGAAGTTTCGCGGGCCGCAGACCTATGTGACAACGAAGGAGGAAAGTAGCCAGAGATAGCCTTTTTTGAGTGAGCTAGGAGGTTTCTTTCGAAGCAGTGGCTCAGTTGATCGACCGTGCCGCTAGCTCGTGCACCGGGAGCTCGTCCTGTGCCCACCCGCGAATCGCGGGAGAAGGGCTCTTAACCCTTGCCAACAAGCCAGCGGTCGGGCCGGGCAGGGAATCACTTTCGATTGAGTGCGGCGATCACCGCGTCCGCAAATTCCTCTATGCCCGCCTTGCCGCCGACGTCCCGGGTGGTGTGTTTCGCTTCTCGGTAGACTCTTTCGAGAGCATTCTGGATCCGCTGCGCCGTATTCCGTTCGCCGAGGTGGTCGAGCATCAGAATGCTGCTCATCAGCAGGGCCGTCGGATTAGCCAATCCCTTGCCGGCGATGTCGGGTGCGGTACCGTGTACGGCCTCGAACATGGCACATTCGTCCCCAATGTTGGCGCTGGGCACCACTCCTAAGCCACCGACAAGCCCCGCGGCTAGATCGCTCATGACGTCACCATAGAGATTCGGCAGCAAAAGCATGTCAAACTGTAAGGGATCCATCACGATCTGCATGCAGGCGTTGTCAACGATGAGTTCTTTGTACTCGATATCGGGGAATTGCGCCGCGACGGCCCGGGCCGATCTCAGGAACAACCCGTCCGAAAGTTTCATAATGTTGGCTTTGTGAATAGCATGAATCTTTTTTCGGTCGTGGTGTTTTGCGTATTCAAACGCAAATTTTGCGATGCGCGTGGAGGCCCGCTCGGTGATGATCTTCAGGCTCTCGACCACGCCGGGCACGACCTCGTGCTCGAGGCCTGAATACAAATCCTCGGTGTTCTCCCGCACGAGAATCAGGTTCACGTTTTCAAAATGCGATTTCACGCCCGGCATGTTTTTGACCGGCCGCAAATTGGAGTACAGGTCGAGTGTCTTGCGCAGTGCCACGTTCACGCTGGGTGCGCCGCCAGCGATGGCCGTGGCCATGGGGCCCTTCAGCGCAACGCGATTCCTGCGCACCGATTCCACGGCCGCCTGGTTGACGGTTTTTTCCTGGTCGGAGGAGCTGTCGGACCGCCCGGCGATCTCTTCCCAGTCGATCTGCACACCCGTGGCTTCCAGGATGTGTCGAGTCGCGGCGGCTACTTCGGGCCCGATTCCTTCGCCCGGGATGAGGGTAACTTTGTGTCTGATCATTGCATCTTATTGTAAGTGAAGCGTCCACGGTTGTCGAAATGCGGCAAAACCAGGCGTATCGTGACAGGAACATGGATTTCGTAGCAGGATGAGAGTTCTGGTATAATGTAAATGTTGATAGCTTCGCGGGTACGACCGCGAGCGGAGGCCAAGAGAATTTATGATCAATTTGACGCCCGTTGCAAGTACCAAGGTCAAGGAAATCATGAGCATGCAGAGTCCAGTGCCGGTCGCTCTACGAGTGGCTGTAGTTGGTGGCGGCTGCTCTGGTTTCCAATACCACATGGCGTTTGAAAACCAGACCACCGATGCAGACCAGGTTTTTGAGTTCGATGGTCTGAAAGTCGCCGTTGACCAGATGAGTTCCATGTATCTGGACGGGATTGAGATTGACTATATCGAGACGCTCGAAGGCGCGGGCTTCAAGTTCAACAATCCCAACGTGAAGAGCACTTGTGGCTGCGGCAGCTCGTTTAGCGTCTAGTTCCGTGCAGGGAAGCGCCCCGCGCGCTTTCCGAACCTTTCTTCTGGCTCCCGAGCGGCATGTTCGGGAGCCTTTTTTATGTCCACCAGACAATCCGACTGGGACACAAAGCACAGCTTGGCTGCCGAGGGACCTCCTTCCGAGCCCGCGAGCATTGTTCGCGAACTCTTACCAATTCTGCCGGCGGGCCCGGCTCTGGACATCGCCTGCGGCACAGGAAGACACTCCCTGCTTCTTGCTGGGCGCGGCCAACACGTCACGGCAGTAGATTGGTCCAGCGTTGCTCTAGATATTTTGGAAGCTCGTGCAGGCGACATGCACGTCCCGGTCCGCCGCAGCGAGAGTCTCCATGAGGCCGCGCGACGTTTACATCGCGGACTCGAGTTGACGCAGGCGGATCTGGAGCACACCCAGCTCCCGGAGCGCCGTTTCGATCTGATCCTATGCATTCAATATCTGCAGAGGTCGCTCTTTTCACAGATGGCCCGCGCTCTTCGTCCGGATGGCGTGCTGCTGTTTGAGACTTACACACGCGCGCAACTTGAGTTTGCCGGTGGCCCGCGGGATCCGGCCTATCTCCTCGAAACCGGCGAACTCCGAGAAGCGTTTCCGGAGCTTTGTGTACAGTTTTACCGGGAACTGCGTGCCGGGCAGGGAATCGCCAGCATGGTTGCAAGGAAGCGGGATGAGCAGGGGTGAAACCAAAATGTCGGAGAACAAGTCACATTGCGGCGCACCAGAGTTTGCAATATTCGGCTTCCATCCGTATCCTAAAGTCCGGGCATGAAAATAGCGCTCGCGCAGTTCAATCCCACCGTTGGCGACTTCGCAGGGAATGCCGCTCGCATTTTGATGTTGGCGGGACAAGCCAAGCAGCGAGGTGCCGACCTAGCTGTTTTTACCGAGCTTTGCCTCTGCGGTTATCCTCCTCAGGATCTTCTGGAGCGCCCTGCTTTTCTAGACCGGAACATGGATGAGCTGAGAGTGCTTGCCACCAAAACTCCTCTGCCGGTGCTGGTCGGCTACGCCGGGCGTGTCAAGCATGGCGCGGGCAAATCCGTGGCCAACAAGGCGGCGCTGCTGTGCGGGGGGCGAGTCGTGTTTGAACAGAGCAAGATGTTGCTGCCGACCTACGATGTATTCGACGAATCACGGTACTTTCAGCCTGCCGATAAACAAGTGGTTTATAGCTTCAAGGACGAAAAACTTGGCATCACCATTTGCGAGGATGTGTGGAACGACCCGAACTTCTGGCCGACGCGCTTGTACGAGCGTGACCCGGTCGTAGAACTTAGCAAGCAGGGAATTAGCGTCCTGCTGAATCTCTCCGCTTCACCCTACACGATCGATAAGAGAAATTTGCGTATTGAGATGCTGCGCGCCATCGCCATGAAGCGGCGATGTCCCGTGGTTTACGTCAATCAAGTGGGCGGCGACGACAATCTGATTTTTGACGGTGCGAGTATGGCGATTACCGCGGACGGAAGGGTGGCCGCGCAAGCGCTGGCGTTCCGCGAGGATCTCGTCTTCTTTGACACGGTCACCGGCCAGGGCGAGATGCACGAACAGCCCACGACCGAACTCGCATATGCCTACGAGGCACTGGTGATCGGAACCCAAGACTATGTGCGCAAGTGTGGATTTAAAAAGATTCTTGTCGGCCTGAGCGGCGGCATTGACTCTGCCGTGGTGGCCTCGATCGCCGTGGACGCACTGGGGACGGAAAACGTCCTCGGGGTTTCCATGCCGGGACCCTTTTCTTCTCCAGGCAGCAAGAGTGACGCGGCGATTCTGGCGAAGAACCTTGGCATCCAGTTCATCACTTTGCCCATTACGGATGTTTTCGAAGAATACAAGCGGGCGCTGGCCCCCGCGTTCGGCGGCCGGACCGTTGATGTGACGGAAGAAAATATTCAGGCGCGCACTCGTGGAAACTACCTGATGGCGCTCTCCAACAAGTTTGGTTCTATGGTTCTCAGCACCGGTAATAAGTCGGAACTCGCCGTCGGGTACTGCACCCTTTATGGAGACATGGCTGGAGGTCTCGGAGTCATCTCCGATGTGCCAAAACTGATGGTCTACGAACTAGCGCGCTGGATTAACCGCGAGAGGGAACTGATTCCTCGCTCGACCATCGAGAAGGCGCCTTCGGCCGAACTGCGTCCCGACCAGAAGGATGAGGACAGCCTGCCGCCTTACGACGTCCTTGACTGGATTCTCAAGGCCTATATCGAAGATCTGCGGAGCCCCCAGGAAATTGCCGATCATTACGGGTTCGATTTAAAACTGGTCCGCGACATCGCGCTCCTGGTGGATCGCAATGAGTACAAACGCAAACAGGCGGCGCCAGGATTGAAAATCACCTCGCGCGCATTCGGCTTTGGCAGGCCATTCCCGATTGCGCAGAAGTTCATCCCCTAAGTCTATGAGGTCCTCGTGAAAAAAGCGCTGAGCCTTTCTCTATTCTTTTATTTCAGCACGATTGCGCCCGGAGCGCGAGCGCAGCAACCCAAGTCGGCGACACCAGCATCGGCAGCCGCTGCCCCATCGCCAACCCAGAAAAATATCGAGGCATACCTTAGACATTTGTATGCCTTCGGGCCGGATGTCCTGCTGGTGGTCGGGCCTCCGAAAGGATCACCTATCGAAGGGCTGCTCGAAACGAATGTCGACCTGACCATCGGCGACAATAAGGAGGCGGTCAAGCTTTACGTTAGCAAGGACGGCCAGTTTCTTTTCCGGGGTGAGCTGTCTGATATGACGAAAGACCCCCTCGCAGAAAATCGGGCGAAGATCCAGATGAACGACGCGCCCTCGCTTGGCGACTCCAAGGCTGCGGTTACGCTCGTGGAATACTCGGACTTCGAGTGCCCGGTCTGCCGGAGCCTTCACGACGTGCTGCGCGGCATGCTTCCGAACTATGCAAGCAAGGTGCGACTGGTCTTCAAAGATTTTCCCCTTGAGCAGCTTCATCCGTGGGCCCGGACCGCAGCCATCGCCGGCCGCTGCGCCTACCAACAGGATTCCAACGCTTTTTGGAAGATGTATGACTTCATATACGACCATCAGGAAATCATTTCGGCGGCGAACGCTTGGACGAAAATGATGGATTACGCAGGACAATCCGGACTGGACGCCGAGGCGTTCAAGGGCTGCATGGCCAGTCCCGAAGCCGGCGTGGCCATCAACGCCAGCCGGGCCAACGGCCAACAACTAGAGGTGAACAGCACACCGACAGTCTTCGTGAACGGGCGGCGCATCGTGGGCGCCGATCCTCATCTGCTCGAGCAGTACATCAACTACGAGCTCGTGCAACAGAAACTTGGAAAAACCGCCGACCAGAAGTAGGAAAGAGGGCTAGCACGTGCCCAGGCAGGCAGGTAAATCCAGCCTGATTTATTAGTTAACATAATATAACTTATAGGACGCACTTTCACACTGTGGAAATCGGGACGTTCTGATCGGGGGTTATCGACCCTCTCCTGGGGCTTACTGACGCAGCCCCTGCGCCAGCCGGCAGTAAGCCCCAGGAGAGGGTCGATAAGCAGGCTACGGAATTGGGTTACATTCCTTCTAAAATACGGGATGTCCCAATTTGCTCGCCTGCAATTTTCGTCGGGGCTGTGTGTTCCTCCGGGTTGCGAAACTTCTTACCAGGTATCCTTAACCGCAGCAGATTGTTCGTAAGTCATTTCGTTTTGCCGGCTTAAACCGATTCCCTTCCAGTTGAATCCTTGCGCGCCACGGCGGGCCGACGGCAGCGTTGGTTTGCTACGCCCAGGCCTGTGCCAGGAGGCGACATGAGACGACATGTTGGTCGAGGGACGATCTGGCGTCTCTTGTCGTTTGCAGGGAGCCTTGGCCGAGCGGATACTGCGGTTGTCTCGACGGGAGTCCGCAGCCAGGATTGCTTTTCGAGTTTGACTCCGGAGAGCCGACCACAGTGGGAACGGTTTGGCTTGCATTCAGGAGCAGCCAGGCAGAGTCCAAAAGACGATGCAAAGAAAGGAAAGCAACAATGCGATTCTCAAAGAGAACTTCTTCATCGGCCACGCATCGAAATGGACCATCTCTTCAAGGGTGGTTCGTGCAGTCAATCGTGATCACTTTGATCACCTGGTTTGGAGGGCCGACGCCCGGGGCAGCGCAGGACGCAGGAAATTCTGCTTCGCGCCGTGTGAGCGTCCACGTGAGCAACAGCGGCGGGGTCACGCAGGTCGACACGGCGAACAATTCGGTCATGGCCGGGGATGAAGCTGATAACAATAAGGGTAACCGACGGAGCACGGCCGAGGATTTCCTGCAGCTCGGAGTGCGGCCGATCGCCATCGGGCACCATGGAGTGGGACCAAATCGCGGGGAGAATCCGGCGTTGCCGATCGAGAACACCGTCGAATCGGTGCGTCAGGCCTATAGCCTGGGCGCACGAGTGGTCGAAGTAGACGTTCAGCTCACCCAAGACGGACAGCTGGCTGTCTTCCACGATGACTTTCTGAGCGACTTTACCTGCATCCACGACCTGACTCTCGACCAGCTTCAGCAGCGCTTGCCATTCGTGCCAGAGCTGCATCAGGTGCTCGATGTCGCGCGGCATTTCAACAAGAAGGCCGCCGATGAGCTGGGAGGCATCTTTATTGTCGAGCTGAAGGCACTCTCGCCGCACTGCGATCCGGCAGACGAATTCGAGCAGGCGGTCGTGTCAGCAGCGGTGGCAGAGGTCAGACAGGCCAAAATGGCCAATCAAGTGATTTTCGATTCTTTCTCGCCAGCCTTGCTTTACCTGGCGTCCCAAACAGCACCAGAGATTCCGCGGGAGCTGGATCTCGACGGTCTGCAATTGTTGAGCCCGGCGCAGGTCCACGCCATCACTGGATTGCCGGTGACCATCATTAACAAGAAAAACTCGCTGGGGCTCACCTGGGCCGAGATTGGTCCGGTGTTCCGTTTGCCGGGCTATGCTTCGGCGCAGCAGTTCCTGGCGACGGGGATGGCCACGAGCGTTCGGGTTGTCGGCGGCGAAATGGACTTCTTGGGGCCGGCAGAGCAACAGCAGCCTGGTAGTGGCGCGGCCTTCGTGGCAGGGGCGCACTCGCTCGGCTTACGCGTGTTCGCCGATCCAGCGGGTAGCGAAGGGGACTGGAACTTCTTCTCCTCGCTGGGCGTTGATGCGATCTATAGCGTTATCCCGCTAGGCGTGCAATTGCAGCCGGCGATTGCTGATCTCTGACAGGAGTAACTGGAACACTCGGAGGAGGATTGCTTCCCTTCCGGCAGGGCGTTCGTGCCGGGAGTTCTGCCGGAACGGGCTAGTGCAGGCCGATCTTGGCCATGAGTTGCACGAAGCGAGAATCGGAGCGGAGCGGGTCGGCCATGGGCTCAGTACCGAGATAGACGAGGCGGTCGTTGCGCTCCTGGTAGGCGCGATCAAGCCAGTCGAGGGCCGTTCGGTTTTCGCCAAGGCCGGTGTAAACGGCGGCGAAGTAGAGCGAAGAAACGTAGCGCGACTGCGCGAGGTGCCGGAGTTCGGCCAGCGCCTTGCGCGCGCCTGACGTATCGCCGGAGATCGCAAGGGCGTGTCCGTACAGGGCGATCATGACGGGATGGTCTTCAGAGACTTTGCGTCCTTGGGAAAACTGCTCCAAAGCGTCGCCATACAATTTCTTTTCGCGAAGAGCGGAGCCCAGCCAAATATACGCGAGCCAATAGTTGGGATATTGTTCGATTGCTCGACGCGCCTGAGTAATCGCCGCGTCGTAATTGCGCGCGTGGTAATAGATTTCCGCGCGGTTGGTATTGAACAGAGGAGAGACGGGCTCGAACTCCAGCAGGCGAGAGTTTTCCTCCAGCGCCTGCGGCAGGCGGTTGCGCACAATGCAGAAGTGGCTGTACCAGAGATGCGGAGTGGGATTGTTTGGACCAAGGGCCAAAGCGCGCTGAAACTCCTGCTCCGCGACTTCGAAATTCCAGTCGTAGCTGAAGGAGACATTGCCAAGGACGGCGTGCGGCTCAGCGAGCAAAGGGTCAAGTTGGAGGGCGTGTTCGGCGGCCGCGCGGGCCTTGGGCTTGGCTTCGATGGGTGACATATCGTCGTAAGGCACCTGCCCGAGGAGAGCATAGGAGCCGGCAAGACCGGCGTAGGCGAGAGCGTATTGGGGATCTTTCTGGATGGCTTCCTGGTAGGCCTCGATGCTCTTGTGGAGGTCGCCGCGATGGGTCCAGTAGAAGCGGCCCCAGAGATAGGCATCGTAGGCTTCCGGATTGACGGAGCGTGTTGCGACCCTGGAGCTGCTCATCTCGGTAGCGGTGGCTAACGCCAGGCGAATCTGGCTTGCTACCGCAGCGCCGACTTCGTCTTGAACAAGCAGGATGTCGTTGAGGTCGCGGTTATAGGAATCGGCCCAAAGGTGTGTTTGGTCGCTGACCTGGATGAGCTGGACATCAATGCGCACCTGGTTGCCTTCGCGGCGCACGCTGCCTTCGAGCGCATACTGGACATTGAAGGTGCGGCCAATCTCCCGGAGCGGTTTCCCGGAAAGAGCATTGGAGGACGCAGCCGCAATCACGCCGAGACGCTTCGGGTCGAGACTGCCAAGCCGCGTGATCATCTCGTCGGTCAGGCCAGCGCTAAAGTAGTCCTGCTTGGAATCGCGGCTGAGATTCGTGAAAGGCAGGACCACGAGACGGACTTTTTCCGGGGGGAGAATCCTGGTCTGGATCCAGCGGTGAATGCCATAACCGGCCAAGCACAGAACCGCTGTCACAGCCGCCGCGAGAGCAGGCCGCTTCCACTTCGAAGGAGCGTCCTCTCCGGCACCGCCGGAGCCCGTACGACCTAGCTCGCTGACCGTCGTGGCGGCGGGGGGCACCGGTTCGTTGGCGACGACGTCGGAGGAGGCGTCGACATCCGGTTCGGGTACGAATGCGGCGTCGGCTTCAGGATCGTCCGCCGGTTGGCGCCTTTTAAACCACTCATCCAGTTCGCTGGTGAAAGCATAGACAGTCGATTTCTTCTGGTGTTCGTGGCGCCGAACGGGAAGCCCTTCGGTCTTCTCCCAGCGCTGGACGGTGCGAGTTTCGCGGCCGAGATGTGCGGCTATCTCTTTCCAGGAAACCAGTTTCTTGTCAGAAAGGGGTGACCCTTTGGGACCTGGCGTGGCTCCGCTTGCCGGTATCTCGGGAGGCGACATGGAAGTGATTCAGTGCGCGGATTATACCCTAGGAGTTGTGCAGAAATTGTGAAAACCGCATCGATGGGCGGCCCTGGCGGCCGCTGCGCCGGCGGAGGCGCCGATCAAGGGCCGCTTGACGGCGCGTGCCCACCACTCGCAACACGGCGACGCGCTCCGCCTTGCGAAGATTCGTGTCTGCCAGGTCCGCGCCGCAGCCTGGGCAGGTCTGTGTAGCGCCGCCCTCGAGGCGGCTTTCACCCGATGCGCTGGACACACCACCATCAGCCGGCAGGGATGCCGGCACTTGAATTCCCTTCCCTCACTCGGGCAGACGTAGACATCCTCGCCCATCGGAATTTCCAGCGCTTCGAGGACATCCTCTTCCCTAAAGCCAAATCGCTGCCCATCAGCGACATAGCACACCTACGCGCCTAGCCTTCCGTCCACCCGATCGACGTCAGCAATTGCTCGACGTGATTGCTATGCTCCTCCAACTGGGCGACGTCGCTCGCCGCTCGCGCAGCGGCAATATCCTCGAGCGCCTGCGGATAGAACCGCATTTCGTGCACACCACGGCCGCGTGAACATAAAACTGCAAAACTGCGGAAAACTTGAGTGATAAGCGAACAACCGGGCCGCCGATTCGGCGGTGTTACGTCCGGACGGCGGTGCGGCGATAGCTCCGGTAAGCGTTGATCGCGAATACGATGGCGCTCACGCCGAAGAGCACCGCCAACCACTGGATTTCAGAGCCGTAGTAGAACGTCGCAAACTTCGTGCCCATCCACTGCTCCCAGGCCATGAAAACCCGCACCAGGTCGAGGACCGCAATAATCGTCACGACGAAATGGATGCGGTTAAGCGATTCCTCAAAGACCAGCTCGTACGCGTCCAGCAGATACTTATACAACATCGCAAAAATAGCGAAAGGCGCTGCCGCGGCCAGCCACAAGCAACCGAACGGAAGAAAGTGCATTTGGCCAAACCACGGCACCGGAACTCTGAACGACGGCACATTCAGAATGAGCGAGACCAGCCCGCCAGCGGCAAAAACAGCCGCTCCGATTCCGAATAGTTTCGCGGGAGATTTAGGCCAGCCCATGTTTCTGGCGCTATTGTCCGGAACGTGCGCTGGAGTCGTCTTCGCGTCGGGCAAAACTGGAAGGAGCGGCACTTCCGGTTCCCCGCCCACGTACGACCAAATGACGTTGCCGATGAACACGCCTTCGCCAAGCAGCGTGATCCAGAAGAGCAAACTGCTCGGAACATCTGATTTTGTCTGCGGCAATACGACGTGCAGCGCGCCCACAATCAGGAGCGCCAAGCTGCCGAAGGCGTGCCACAATCCGACGCGACGATCGAGATCGCGATGGATGAATCGCGGGACTACGCGATATTGCGCGTAGATGAAAACAAAAATCCAGATGGCGGAGAAAAAGTACGACGCCAGGTCCCGGGCGCGGACGTACGCCACTTCCATCGAGCCGACATGGCTCACCACGTAGATTGTCGACAGCCCCCAGCCCACAATGCATAAAAAGGCGCTGAGCCTGAAGAGCTTCTCCGGGAGACTTTGCTCCTCCCAAAGTGGCCTCTCCACCTGTTTGTCCCTCCTGCTTTTACCGTAACACCTCCGTTGTTCCGTCTGGGCGGCAAAACTCGCTTTCTGCCGCCAATTCACTACCTCGACCGTGGGACAATTTCACCGGTCGAAAGGCTTTCTTTCCTTCACCTTCGAGACGCTGGTGATGAATCGCGCGCGAAGTTTGATCGGCCCGCGTTACCGGCCGCGCGATCTGCCCGCCCTGGATAGCAGAAAGGCCGGCCCACCGGCGAGCCTTCCGCTGGAGACCAATCCATCTGGCGCGGCGTCGGCGGGATCATCGCCGTCCACTTTGCGAATGTCCTCGATACGGCCCGTGTCGCGCACGAGCTGCGGAATGCATTCGATCAGCTTCGCGCAAGCCGTAGTTCGCGCAGTTCGCCAGAACCCTTGACACCCAATTTTTTCAAGAGCATAGTCTCGTCATTCCTCGGTATTTCTTCCCGTGTCGACCGCTTTGTGGTCGCCTCAAACAAGGAGGCCTACGATGCCGTATTTCCTTCATCAAGTAAGTTACACGCCGGAAGCACTCGCGCGGCTCATCGCCAATCCGCAGGATCGCTTTGATGCCGTGCGGGCGCCCATTGAGAAGCTCGGTGGAAAAGTGCAGAATTCCTACTTCGCATTCGGACAGTATGACGCCGTACTCATCACCGAGATGCCGGACAACGTCTCCGCCGCCGCGATTGCCCTGGCGTTTGCCGGCGGCGGCGCGCTGCGTACCTGCCAGACCACGCCGCTGATGTCCACGGCCGAGGGCCTGGAGGCCATGCGCAAGGCCGCGACATGCGGCTACAAGCCGGTTGCGGCAGCCGCCAGCGGTGCTGCGGTCCGCCCCTAATCGAAACTGCGCACTGAAGGAAGCAGACCCACGCGCGGAATCGCCTAGTCCGTTGAATCGGGTAATAGGATATGTGTGTATCTCCAGCGATGTTTGTGGCTCTCTGGTAACGGGGTTCACCCGAAGGAGGTTCCTAGTGCATCCGAGTCGTGTGCTCCCTTTGTGTCTCTCTCCCCTCATTCTGGCCGCGGTCCTGTTCGGGGGCTATTCGATTGCACAGAAATCGGCCGAAGCACAATCCTCGCAACAAGCTACGCCGCCAAGCGAGCCAACCGCCGCCGAAATGAGCAAGAAGGAAACGGTCGCGTCCGCTTTTCTACGCGGTCTACAATTCCAGGAGTACCAGGTCCGTTCTGCTGCCGAAGCCATGCCGGAAGAGAAATACGGGTACCGCCCCGCGGCAGGCAAATTCAAGCATGAAAAACCGCAATTCGGTCCCGCGGAACTCCGCACCTTCGCCGAACAGGTCAAGCACGTGGCGTGCGCAAATCTTGCGTTTGCCGCCGAACTGGACGGCCAGAAACCGCCCGACGCTTGCGACCAAGGCGGCCCCAGCCCAGCGAAAACCAAGAGAGAATTGTTGATCTACCTGCACGATTCGTTCGTGGCGATCCGCAAATCGGTCGGCGCCATCGACGCGAAAAACATGTTTGACCCCATCGAGGGCCCGTACGCCGGCCCGAATACGCGCCTCGGCCTCGCGACCGTGGTGGTGTGGCACGCCGCTGACCATTATGGCCAGATGACACTCTACTTACGCGAGAGCGGCATCGTCCCGCCCGCCAGCCGGCCCAATCCACCGGAAGTGAAAGACACTTACTAAGATTTCGCGGTGTTTCTCTTATTTGCGCATAATCGTACAACTGTATGGATTTGTACGTATTCGTACAATATATGATACTTGCATATTTTCGTACAAATGGGTATTCTTGGCGAGGGTGCCTTATGCCTTCCACAATCTATGCCGTGCTGATCGCGGACGTCATGGAATCACGCGCACGAGCGGATCTTCGCACCCTGCTCGGAAACAAGCTTGCCGCCATTTCGAGACGCCATTTGCACCGAAAGTATATCCACATGCCGTACTCTGTTACCGCCGGAGATGAATTTCAGTCCATTACCCGCGACCTGCCGTCGGTTCCCGCCGTCATTCAGGATCTCCGCGTTGCGCTCAGGCCGCTATCCCTCCGGATCGGAGTGGGCCTTGGCGGTGTTGACGGCCGCATTCGGCCGCCCGTAAACCACCTTGGCGGCGAGGCTTTCCTATGCGCCCGCCAAGCCATCGAAAGCATCAAGACCGGCAAGCTCTTCAAATTCGCGATGCTGACAGCTTTTGTGTCCCGCTACGAACACTTCAACAACACCATAAACCTGATCTATGGGCTCCACGACACACTGGCTCTGAACATCACCGAAAGACAGTGGGAGACCATCCGGGAATTCCGCGATACCCCGACGCTCGAGCAAACGGCCAAGCGTCTCCAGCTTGACAACTCCACCGTTTCCAGAAATCTCAAGCGGGGGTACTATTGGCAACTACAGGAAACCGTTAAGGCGACAGAATCGCTAATCCAATGTACTTTTTCATAGTTGTACAGAAACATACAAAAATATAAAGTTGCACACACACATGCAACAACTCCTTCGAGCCTTTCTGGCCATCTATCTGGCCCATCTGCTGACCGATTTTGTTTTTCAGACGGACCGTCTGCTCGAACAAAAACGGCACGGGAAGCCTACCGCCTATTTGGTTCACGGGGTCATCTACTATCTCTCCGCCGTCCTTGTCGCCGGTTTTGCCCTGCGCGGATCCCTCCTGTCAGTGCGCACTCATCTGGTGATCGCGGCGCTAACGCTCGTTCATCTGCTGATCGATCTCGCCAAGATACAGCTAGTTAGAAAGTATCCGGGCTGCGACGAATCCTGGACCTACGTAGGCGATCAGCTCCTTCATTTCTTGACCGTCGGTTTCGCCGCCTGGATGCTCTCGCCGGTCCTGCCATTCAGAGAACTAAGCGCGCCATTTCAGGAAGTCAGAGCTATCCCGAATAAGTTTCTTGCCGTGCCGGTGATTTACGTGGGTGTGGTCTTCGGCGGCGGATATCTGATCCGCTTCCTGATTCGTTCACTCGCGGAAGGCTTAAAAAGCCATTCACCGGATAGGTCCAGCGAGCAATTGCAGAACGCCGGGCTTTACATTGGCTGGCTGGAACGGTTCCTGGTTGTCACTGCGCTGCTCCTAGAATCACCGGCAACGGTCGGCCTGATCCTAACGGCAAAATCTATCGCCCGCTACCCGAAGTTCAAATCCGAGGGCTTCGCGGAATACTTCTTGATTGGTACGCTCCTGAGCATCTCGCTGGCGCTCCTCGGCGGCGCACTTCTGGCCAAGCTCATTTTTGGCCAGCTGCGATTCTCGGGATAAGATATGCGGCGTCCGCACCTGCCGGCGGACACCCATCAACTTTCGTTTAGCCTCCCTTCTGCTAAAATCTCCGCATGGCCCCCTCCCCAGTTTCTCCGCGCCTTGCAAACATCCGACTGCATCCGATCAAGTCGCTCGATCCGGTTTCCGTGAAAGAAGCGCGCATCGGCCCGGCCGGCGGCCTGGAATTCGACCGCGCGTGGGCGCTTTACTCCGTCGACGGACAATGGGTTAACGGCAAGCGCAACGCAGCTATCCACTTGATCCGCGCGGTATTCGCGCCGGACTTCAGCTCTGTCGTTTTTTCGGTTCCCGGCGACAGTCGCAAAATCCCAACGAAGACATTTGCGTTCCCGGGGGACACCGCCTCCGCCTCCAAATGGTTTTCCAACTTCTTCGGGCAGCCGATCACCGTCCGCCATGCTCCCGAAGGATTTCCGGATGACACCATCGCCAACGGCCCAACGATTATCTCCACCGCTAGCTTGGAGGCTGTGTGCGGGCTTTTTCCCGGTATGGCAATCGAGGAAGCGCGCTTGCGCTTTCGCACCACACTCGAAATCGAAGGCGACCGCTCTGCCGCCGCACCTCTGGAAGTCCCGGCATTCTGGGAAGATCAACTCTTCGGAGAGGAAGAACGCAGCGCCGTGCGCTTTCGCATCGGCGAAGTGAATTTCGAAGGCAGCAATCCTTGCGCGCGGTGTCCGGTTCCCCCGCGCGACCCTCACACGGGAGTCATCATTCCGGGCTTCCAAAAGATCTTCACCGACTACCGCCGCTCGCATATCCCCGCATGGTGCCCCGAATCCCGCTTCGACCACTACTACCGCCTGGCCACCAACACGCGCGTCGCTTCGACGGAAGCAGGTAAGATCCTGCGCGTAGGCGATTCGGTCGTTCTCTTTTGATTCCATCCTGGTTCTGAGGGCACACCATGACCGCCAACCAACGCCATGCCGCGACCCGGAAAGACTCTCATTCCAAAGCGGCCGACCACGCCATGCGTTCGACCGACCGGGAACCTAGGCGTTGAAGACGTGACGATGGTTGCCGTCGATTTCCTCGGGCCCGCCGGTCGGACGCACTGTTAGGTTACTTTGAAACAAATCGCGAGATTAGACTAGCTAACGCGCAGACGAAGCCGTGGTGGCAGGTTCTTTTTCAAGAAGCTGCTCTTTGCGGTAAACGAGAGAGTTGATGTCGTAGGTCGCGAGTTCAAAGCCGTGACCGTGCGTGATGGCATCGGTCGGGCATGCTTCCACACAGTAACCGCAGAAGATACACCGCGAATAGTCGATGTTGTACACGCTGGCGTAGCGCTCGCCGGCGGAGATGCGGTTTGCATCGACGTTCTCCGCGGCTTCGATATAAATACAATTTGCAGGGCAGGCAGCTGCGCAGAGGAAGCAGCCAACGCATTTTTCCAGGCCGCTTTCATCACGGTGCAAGACGTGGATCCCGCGGTAGCGCGGCTGGAAATGTACGGGCTCGTACGGATAGTTCTCCGTGACCGTCTTACGAAACATGTTGCGGAAGGTCACGCTGAAGCCCTTCACCAGTGCGCCAAACGTCTCGCCCACTTCTCGTATAACCGAGGCCATAACTACGAGTCTAGCAAACGACTTTGGGTCGGGCAAATCTGGCCTGGGCTCGGCTTCCCAAGGCCGCTCACGCCGTCAGTGCCTGAATGATCTGCTTCCCGTGGAAGCGCCCGTTTTCGATGAAAATTTCGCCAGTATGCCGTCCGCCGATCACCACGCCGGCCAAATGGACCCCCGCAACATTGCTCTCGAGCGTATTCGGATCCAGCGCCGGCTTGCGGCTTTCCGGATCGAGCCGCACGCCCAGGCTTTCAATGAACGTGAAATCGGGATGGTAGCCGGTGAGCGCGAACACCCGTCGCGCCGGCAATCTCTTTTCGCCGGCCCCATTCTCGACCAAAACTTCTTCATTGGTGATCCGCTTCACGCGCGTCTCGAACAACGCTTTCACTTGGCCCGCCTTGATCCGGTTCTCAATGTCCGGCCGGACCCAATACTTGATCGTTGCGCCAAGTTCCTTGTTCCGGTGTACCAGCGTCACGCGTGCTCCGTTTCGATACAGGTCGAGCGCCGCTTCCGCGGAAGAATTCTTCCCGCCGATCACAACCACGTCCTGATTCCAATACTCGTGAGGCTCGCTGTAGTAATGTGATACGTGCGAGAGGTCTTCCCCTGGCACGCCCAATTGGTTCGGCAGATCGTAATATCCTGTCGCCACGGCGATCTTTCTGCTCCGGTACCTCTGTTCCGTTCCCTTCTCCGTTTTCGTTACTACTGTGAAGTTTTCATCCTGGCCATCAACCCGCACCACCAACTCGTACAGCCGCAATTCAAGCGCATCGTGCTCCGCCGCCTTGCGGTAATACTTCAGCGCTTCGACGCGAGTAGGCTTTTCCGCTGCGCAGACCAGCGGCAGATCGCCAATTTCGAGCAGCTCCGGCGTCGTGAAAAACACCATGTTCACCGGATAATGGAAAATCGAATTGCAAAGGCAGGCTTTGTCGATGACCAGGGGCCGCATCCCGGCGCGCTTGGCTTCAATGGCGGTCGCCAGGCCCGTCGGCCCCGCCCCAATGCAGATAATGTCGTATGTATCCATGAGCAGTTCAGTTTGCCGTGAGTTTCCAGCAATTGCAAATCACCGCAAATCTACTGCTTGGGAGGCAGATCCAGGATGTCCGCAAGTTCCCGCCCGAACGATTCAAGTTTTTCCAATTTGTCAGGCGTGGCTTCCACTTCCTTCTTTTTCCAGACGAACACTTGGCGCCGGCCGCGCTTCAGCTTCACACTAAGGTTGCCCTCCACAAGGTATGACGGGGGCGCGAGCAGCTTAATTCCGCCGCTCGGAACAGCAGCCAAGACCGCCGCGCAATCGCCTTTCCTCATGCACAAGGCACTCTCGTAAGGCGGAATCGCAATCGGGCGAAAACCAGCCTCCAAGAGCCGCTCGATGATTTGCATTTGCTGCAGCGAAAGTTCAACCATGGAAGAAAAGTGCAGGAGCGGGACTTGCTTGCCCCGCGTCTTCTCGAAGGGTCTCGTCCCGTCTTTGCAGTGTTAGGCCGCTGTCGAATCGGCCTCCGAAGAGGATCCCTCGAGCTGTGCCAGGATTTCGCGCAGCGTCGAAATCAGCTCAGTGCGCGAAACGTGACTCTTCTTGAACTGAATCCGGAACTTAAATGTCTCTGCCGGCGGCTCGAATTGAAAGATGAACGGCCGTGGCCGCTGCGGTCCCGACTGCTCTTGGCGGCGTTCGCGGCGCGCCTCATCGCGGGTCAGCCCTCCCTGCATGATGCGGTGGAACATCTCGATCATTTTCTTTTCGGTGGGCTGACGCGCAATCTGCAGCAACAGCGACTTGGAAATAATTCCATACTCGATGCACTTCTTTCTCAGCGAATCGGGGATATTGCGAAGCGACAGAGTTTCGGTCACCGACGACCGCGCCCGGCCGATTTTCTTCGCGATGCCCTCGTGCGTGTATTCAAACTGTGCGCTCAGACGGTACAGCCCGTCTGCTTCTTCAAACGGCGTGAGGTCTTTCCGCTGAATATTTTCGATCAGCCCGATTTCGAGCGTCTCCGCGTCGTCGGCGGTCTTTTCGATGCACGGCACTTCGCGCAGCCCCGCAGCGCGCGACGCATGATAACGCCGCTCGCCGGAGATGATATGAAAGCAGTCCTCGCGCGGGACGTAGCGCACCAGCAGCGGCTCCAATACGCCCTTTTCGCAAATCGATTCCGTCAGCTCGCGCAGGTCCCCAAGCGCCTTGCGCGGCTGGTCGGGATTCGGGCGAATTTGGTCCACGCGAATCATGCGCCCGACCGCCGCACCGCTATAGCTTGTCAGAGATTCTACATAATGTGCGTCATGCCGCATCTTCAGCGTGACGGGTAACCCGATCCTCTTCGACACGTTGGATAACCTCCCCTGCAAGTTTCTTGTACTCGACTGCGCCGGGTGATTTTGGCGCAAACGTCAAAATCGTTTCCTTGTAAGCAGGGCTCTCTTCCAGCCGCACGTTCTTGGTGATTTTCGTCTTGAACAGCACTTCACCGAATACCGATCGAATCTGCCCGTGTGTGTCCTTAGAGATATTCGTGCGCTTATCAAAAAGCGTAATCACCACGCCCAGAACTTTCAGCGCCGGATTAGGACGCGCGCGGATTCGCTCGTAGGTCTCCAGCAAATCATCGGTTCCTTCGATCGCGAAGTACGCTGCCTGGATGGGGACAAGCAAATGCGTCGAGGCCACCAGCGCATTCACCGTCAGGATCCCCAGCGATGGTGGAGTATCGAGGATTACGTAGTCATAGTCTTTTACCACCGGAGTCAGCGCATCTTTCAATTTAAATGGGGCATCGAATTGTCCCGCGAGCGCCTGCTCCAGCTTGGCAAGCGCCAGCCGGCCCGGCCCAAGAAACAACATTGAATCCTTGGTCGGCTTGATGACCGTGGCCAGCGTGACGCGGTTGTCACTCAGCACCTCGAACATGCTCGTGGATATTTCGCCGGAATCATAAAACGCAATTGTCGAATTGGCCTGTGGATCGAGATCGATCAGTAGCGTGCGCTTGCCGCGATGCGCCAGCGCCGCGGACAAATTGATCGCCGTCGTGGTCTTCCCCACGCCGCCTTTTTGATTCGCAACCGTGATGATGGCAGTCATGTGTTTCTGCCTCCGCCCGCGCGCGAACAATTGAGCCGCCGCGATCCGGGAACCGTGTTCCTATATATGGGTGTCGCCTTCAGAAAACCCCCAAGGCCTAGGCTAACTCTACGTTTGCAACCTGTTCATTGGCAAGGGAAAAATGGGCGGATCGGCGGGAGTCACGGTGGAAAACAGGAGACCGCTTAGAGGCCGGATGGCTGGTTGTTGTCCGGGATAACCCTAAAATCGAGGTGCCAAAAATCTGCTGAAGGCTATGGCAACTCTCGGCCGAGTTGCCAGCCCGTGCGGCCTTCCTGGCCGCGCCATAGCAACTCAGGGTCGCAGGGAAATCTGGTTGATGAGATTTGGCGAGCCGCAGCTTTTCTCCTACGGCAAATCACTGGGGTGCCACGGCGAGGCGGCCTTGGTAACAATAGCGACCAAAACATCCTTCCAGGTCACCTCCTCGGTGTCCGGGCTCAATGGATTTACCGGCGTTGAAGTCTACAAACTCAACATAATCATTATCCTACGAGTCTCCTTGGACGGCATCAAAGGACCCAATTTGCTCCCAAGACTACGGTGATCTGATGGTGCGGTCGTCTTTTGGACACCGACCTCGTCTCCAGGACCTGTGCAAGGAAGTACGAAATTGCGCCTTCCCAACACTGTGTACTTGTTCCGCCGTGTTTATTCCGCACAAATCTCAGCCTGCGTCATCGTCCCTGCTTGGTGCAAGGATGTTTGTCGCCGAAAGGCGTAATTCTCACCGTCACGGCGGGTTTGGAAATCCGGCCCAGCTGAGCGCCGCTCGGAATCCGCGGACCGTTCAGAAACAGAGATCTCTTGCGCCACGGATGCGTCGCTATCGAGCCGATCGGCAGCGGAGATCCTTCCTGAGAATACCGAGCGGCCATGCACCGGTCACGTGGTGCGACTCGAGCCTGTCGATATGCCATGGGGCGAGCTGCCGGTGGGCATACAGAGTGGGGGATTTCAATTTCGAGAGTTATCCCTCAGCAGCCAGCGAAACACTGCAGCGCCCTGGATTCCTGAGGAATGGTCTGCCCCCACCTCCCTCGCCGCTCCCGTTCTCAGCACTGGGTTTCACCGGAGCATCCGTTTGCTCCTTTTCTCCGCCCCGCTTACACTCGTTCCTCTCATGTTTCGCCCATGATTGGACTCCAGACCCTTCGCGCTGAGATTCGCCCCACTTTGCAGCTTGCTATTCCTCTTGTCCTCGCCGAGCTCGGCTGGATGAGCATGGCCATCGTCGATACCATGATGGTCGGGCGGCTGCCCAACAGCGCGACCGCCATGGGCGCCGTGAGTCTGGGGTCCAATATTTTTATTGTGCTGGCTCTATTTGGTGGCGGCTTACTCATGGGACTGGATACGCTCGTCTCGCAAGCCTTCGGAGCGGGCCGGCGCGAGGACTGTCATCGTTCCTTGCTCAACAGTATTTATCTAAGCATCGCCTTGACGCCCTTCCTCTCCGCCCCTGTGTGGTTGCTTCCCTCTCTTCTCGCAGGGATGCACGTTGATCCCGGAGTTTTAGCCCTCGCCATTCCCTACACCAAGGCGCTGGCCGTCGGCCTGCTGCCCCTGCTTCTCTATTTCGCGGTGCGTCGCTGCCTGCAAGCCATGAACATGGTGAGGCCGCTGGCCTTCGTGCTGGTCAGCGCGAACGTCGTTAATGCACTTGGGAACTGGATTTTGGTCTATGGCAAATGGGGAGTGCCGTCGATGGGGGCTGTTGGTTCGGGCTGGTCCACGGCTATCGCGCGTCTTTATCTGGCTTCTGTGCTTGTTGGCTATCTACTGTGGTACGACCGAAAACACCGCACTGAACTTCTGAGAACTCCCGTCGACATCGACCTCCCGCGCATCCGCCGCCTCATTACCCTCGGATTGCCTGCCGCGATTCAGTTCACATTGGAAAGCGGCGTCTTTGCACTGGTCACCGCGCTCATCGCCCGGCTTGGTGCCGTTCCACTCGCCAGCCACCAGATCGCTCTGAACACCGTGGCGTTTACTTATATGGTGCCACTCGGCATCGCTTCGGCTGCCGCCGTGCGCGTGGGCCAAGCCCTTGGCCGCAAAGATGCCGCCAGGGCAGGAGCAGCGGGCGGGACCGCCATTTTTCTTGGTGCAGCCTTCATGACCTGCGCCAGCGGGGCTCTACTCTTATTTCCCCGATGGATCGCGCGAATGTACACACCGGACGAGTCCATCATTCACAGCACGGTTCTCTTGCTGGCTGCTGGCGCGGCCTTTCAATTGTTCGACGGCATCCAATCCGTCGCCACCGGGGCTCTTCGAGGCGCGGGTGATACGCGTACGCCCATGTTCTGCCACTTCACCGCGTATTGGATTATTGGTCTTCCGCTCGGTGCCTGGCTGTGTTTCCGTCGGGACTGGGGCGCGTTTGGCCTGTGGGCCGGCCTAAGCCTGGCGCTCATTTTGATCGGTATCGTCTTGCTTTTCGCCTGGCGCCGCACGGTACGCCGGCTACTAATGCACGCGCCGGAAGACACGCTGGCTGGAGCTTGATTTCTGGCTCGTAAGTGAATCGACTGAACAATGGCGATTTACATCTTGTAACGGCCGAGATCCTCGTCGGAAAGGCCATCGAGCCAGGTGCGGAGTTGCTCGTTGGTATTGCGGTCGGAGAAGGCAGTCGAGATTTTGGAGTTCTTGAGGACTGCGTCATCCACGAAGATCGGGCAGTCCATGCGCAGGGCCAGCGCCAGGGCATCGCTCGGACGCGAATCGATGGTCATCATCTGTCCCTCGCGCTCCACCCAGATCAGCGCGTAGAACGTGTCATCCTTCAGATCGTTCACCACGATTTTCTGCACACGGACTTCGAGCCCCAGCAGAACATTCTTCAGCAGGTCATGGGTCATGGGCCGGGGCGTTTGCACTTTCTCAATTTCCAGAGCGATGGCGTTGGCTTCGTACACGCCCACCCAGATCGGCAGGATCGCCTGGCCCTGTACATCCTTGAGCACCACGATGGGCATGTTCGTGACTGGATCCATCATTAGGCCACGGATCTTCATCTCCACTTCCATCGAGGCCTCCCTGATCTAAACCGCGTGGTCACCTAGCAGACTGTTTGGACCTGCTCCCGTAACGCGAACCTGCACGTAGGTTCCCAGAAGCTCCCGCTCTTGTGAAGCGAAATTTATCATGCGATGCGACGTGGTATACCCGGACCATTGGTTCTCGCGCCGGGATTTCCCGCTGACCAGAACTTCGAAACGCTTTCCAACCAAACGCGCATTCTTGGCCGACTGAATTTCGCGCTGCCTGTCCTGCAGAACCGCGAGGCGCCGACCCTTTTCTTCCTCCGACATCGAATCGCTCATGGAGAGAGACGGCGTGTTCGGCCTGGGTGAGTACTTGAACGAAAATAGGTTGTCGTATTGCACTTCGTCAAGCAAACTCAGTGTTTCTTCAAATTCGAATTCCGTTTCGCCCGGAAAACCTACGATAATATCCGTGGTGATGGCGATCGGCCTATTGGCATCACGCATCATGGCGATTTTTTCCAGATACACTTCCCGCGAATAAGTTCGCTGCATCGCACGCAGAACTCGCGTCGAACCAGACTGCACCGGCAAGTGAACGTGGTCGCAGATCTTTGGCTGTCCCTCGATGGCTTCCACAATATCGGGCGTGAAGTCACTGGGGTGCGAAGTCGTGAATCGCACGCGGCGAATTCCCTGAACGTCGGCGACTGCCAGCAACAACTCCGAAAAACGCATCTTTCGCGGCGTGGGGTCCGCATAAGAATTCACCGTTTGCCCGAGAAGCTGAACTTCGGAATAGCCGAGTTCCGCAAGCTGCCGCACTTCCTTCAGAATGGAGTCGCTCCCGCGGCTGCGTTCGGGACCACGCGTGAACGGCACGACGCAGTACGAGCACGCCTTGTCGCAGCCTTCAATGATCGTAAGGTAGGCGCGCCAGGGGTTGTCCCGGCGCGTCACTTCCGTTTCGAACGTTGCGTCCGTGTCCGTATCAAGGCCGGTAACACGCTGATTCCCAGCTTCCAGTTGGGTAAGCATGTCCGGCAGCTTGCGGTAACTTGCCGAACCACAGACTAGGCTCACCCACGGCGCGCGCTTGAAAATCTCTTCCCCTTCCTGTTGCGCCACGCAGCCCAGCACCCCAATGAGCTTGCCCTCGTTGTGCTTCCCCCGGTATTCACCCAGGCGCGAGAAAACTTTCTGCGCCGCCTTCTCGCGAATGCTGCAAGTGTTGTAAAGGATCAGCGAAGCCGCCTCCGGCGTCTCCACCTGTTGATAGCCCCGCGAGAGCAGCAGGCCCGCGACTTTTTCCGAGTCGTGGTCGTTCATTTGGCAGCCAAAGGTCTCCAGGAAGAACGTTCCCCGCTGCCCTGCGGCCGCACCCCGGGCTATCTCGGAATAAGGAGCCTGGCTGGTCAGCCTTTCCAGTTCAATGTCAAACGGTTTGCTCATGCCCAAATCGCAGTTTATCACACCTGCTTTACTCTGTCGGGCCATCGGGCATCGCCGTGTGCGGGAGTGAGGTCAACGCGGCGCTGAAAGCCCTGCGCGCATACGGCCTCAATGTCGTCGCCATCCACCATCACGTGATGGACACCCTACCGAGATTTTTCTCCACCACTGCGGCCGCGGCCCAGCGGCCAGGCTTGCTGTGGCTTTCGCTGCGCTGGATGTCCTGGGACAGTAAGCCGCCCGTTGCCCGATAAGCAGCGAAATCAGAAACTTACGCATCCTATTGGTTGCGTGCTCTGGATGCGTGTGCTACGTTTCTTAAGCCCAGAAAAATGTTGATCGCGTGGCGATCACAAATCATTTGCTCTCACTGAGGGGTACATCATTTTTCTGTTCACGACGATTTTTCTAACCGATATTGGAAATATCCTTACGCAAACCGGCCTGGTCGCCCGCGCCGTTCTTCTGCTTCTGCTTTCATTCTCGATCATTTCCTGGGCCATGATTCTCCAGAAGGTTGGCCTCTTCGGACGCATCCGACGTGAGAGCGACCAGTTTCTGCGCATTTTTCGCGCCACGCGGGGCGTAGCCAATCCGCAAGCCCTGGCGACGGCCGGTTCCCCGTTTTCTTCAGTCTATGCCGCGGGCTACCGCGAGCTGCAGAGTCAGGTCGGCAGCGCCCCTGGCAATCCACATCCACCCAAGCTGAAGAGCCTGCAAGCCGTCACCGTCAGCATGCAACTTGCTTCCGCGGATGAGGTTCGCCGCGTTGAAAAAGGCATGTCCTGGCTGGCCACGACCGGCTCGGTAACACCGTTCATCGGTCTGTTCGGAACCGTGTGGGGCATCATCGACGCGTTCTCCGGCCTGGGCAGCGCCGGTGCGGCCAGCTTGCGCGCGGTCGCGCCGGGCATCGCCGAAGCGCTCGTCACCACCGCGGCCGGTCTTTTCGCTGCCATTCCAGCGGTGATTTTCTACAACCACTTCTTGCAGAACATTCGCGACCTCGCGCAACGGCTGGACACCTTTGCTCTGGAAGTCACGGCGCAGGTCGAGAAAACGTTTAACTAGAACTTCGCGGCCGTTCCCATCCGGCCGCATCCAGGGAATCGGGAAAGATGCCGCAACTCTCCAAATCGACACAGACCTCTCTCTCCGAGATCAACATGGTCCCCTTCGTGGACGTGGTTCTCGTGCTGCTGATCATTTTCATGATCACCGCTCCGATTCTCCAGTCGGGTATCGAAGTCGACGTCCCGAAGACACGAACGGTGAAGGAAATCAACCAGGAGCGTCTGGTCGTCACCGTGGACAAAGCACAACGAATCTACCTTGGCAATGAGCCCATCAACATTCACCAGCTCGGCTCCAGAATCCGCGCCCAGCTGAAAAGCACTCAGCAGGGGGTCTTTCTCCGCTGCGACGAGACCGTGCCATTCGGCAGCTTCGCCGCCGTCGTCGACGCGCTCCGTCAGTCCGGCATCAATAACATCAGCATCGTCACCGAGCCCATCACCTCACGCGCACGTACACAATAAAGATGACCACCGCCGTCGCCAATTCGATCGACCCCTTCGGGGGCACACAGCACAAGGAGCAGAGCCTCCGGCAGTTCCTCATCTATTCGGTCATCATGCATGCGAGTCTGGCCGTCGTCGTTCTCGTCTCCGCTTATATTCAGTATCGAGGAAGCCCGTGGGGCGGCATCGGAGGCGACCTAGGCGGAACAAAGGTGAGTTTAGTTAGCTCGGCTGGCATCCCCATGCCTAAAGAATCGGTCGTCACCGAAAGCAAGGCAGTCGATCCAACAAAGGGCCTGCACAAGGAAGAGCCACTGAAACCACCGGAGCCGAAAACCGACGCGACTAAAATCCCGAAATTCGAAAAAGAAAAACGTTTGCCGCCTACTCGTCCCTCCAGAACCCTTGACAACAAGACACCTCCCCCGGACAACGCCGTCCCGTATGGCAAGGGCGGAAATCCTGATCTGCCGACTGGACAATCGCAGACACCCGGTGTCGGTTCGGCGGGCGGCGCCGTCTCAGGCCAAGGCGGCACGGACTTCACCACGCGTTACGGTTGGTACATCGCAGCAGCAAAGCGGCGCGTGGCTCCCAATTGGAATACGCTTTTCCTCGATCCCGCTGTGCGCAGCTCTCGGACGCTCCATTGTGTCATCTCTTTTACAATCCTTCGAGACGGCACTATAAAAAACCTTCGCGTGGAACAGTCGAGCGGAAACTCGTCATGGGACACTTCCGGATTGCGAGCGATTCAAAGCTCAAGCCCCTTTCCACCTCTTCCCAGCGATTGGAAGCCTCCTGATGTATCCGTTCTTTGGGATTTCCCCGATAGAGACAATCCATAAGGAGATGAATCGATTGAGAGTCTCAATCAAGGCTTTTTTTGGGAGGTCAAAGTGAGTGGCGCATTCAATCGATGCCGCTTAATTTTTCTCTGCGCATTTTTCTCGCTAACCGCCCAGGCCGCGCTTGCGCAATCCGAGGGATGGTTCCGGGCGGGCACGGGTCTCGGCGACACCAACAAGCCTCGCGTGGCCATCGCTGACTTCGCTCCTCGCGCCGACTCCGCCAAATCCCACTCTTCCCTTTTCACCCAGGTCGTCCGTGACGACCTTCAATTCAGCGGCATTCTCGAAGTCCCCAGTCCCAGCTTCTATCCACCTGAAGCTCCTAGCGTCCCCGCCGAACTAAAACCCGCGCTGTGGATCGATCCTCCCACTAACGCCAATTTCCTCGGGTTCGGCAATGTGTCCGAATCCGCCGCCGAAGTGACCATCGAGGCCTGGCTCTATGACGTCCGCAATCCCGCTTCTCAAGCCGTCGTCGGCAAAGTCTATCGCGGCGCTCCCACGGATCTTCAGGTTCGCAAATTCGCTCATCAGTTCGCCGACGAAATCATAAGCAAGCTCTCCGGCGGCCTCCCAGGTATCGCCTCAACGCAAATCGCTTTCGTCAGTTCGCGCAACACCTACAAGGAAATCTGGGTTATGGATTACGACGGCTCCAACCAGCGCCAGCTCACTTCCCTGAAATCGATTTCGCTTACTCCTCGCTGGTCGCCCGACGCTTCGCGCATCGCTTTCACATGTTTCGCGCCATCCAGCGGCCTCACCAGCGCGCAAATCTGCATGTATTCGATGGACACCGGAAAACTCGTCTCCTTCCCGCGCTTCCGCGGCACCAACATCACTCCCGCCTGGTCTCCCGACGGCGCGCAAATCATTTTTTCATCTTCCATGCAGGGCAATCCCGAGCTGTATGTCTCTGATATAAACGGCGGCCGCCCCAAGCGCTTGACCAACGCCAATGGCGCAAGTATGTCTCCAAGTTGGAATCCCAAAACCGGTCAGACCGTCGCCTTCGTCAGCGATCGCGGCGGTACTCCTCAGCTTTACTTGATGAATTCCGACGGCACCAGCGCGACGAAGCTGGACCTCCCCGACAAAGGCTACGTCATCGATCCGGCGTGGGCGCCCAATGGCCAGTTGCTGGCTTTCAGCTGGCGCCGCCCCAACGACAACTACGACATCTACATCATGGACGCCGCCACACGCCAGCTTGTGGAATTGACGCGCGACCAGGGCCGCAATGAGCGTCCCAGTTGGGCACCTGATGGCCGCCACCTGGTTTTCGAATCCACCCGCGGGGGCACGCGCCAGATTTGGACCATGCTCGCCGATGGCTCTCAGCCGCACCAGTTGACCACTGGCGGCCACAACGAATCGCCTAACTGGTCGACGCGATGAAATGTTTTGTGGAACCGGACGTGATCTAATGCATCTCACATTCAGGTGCCCTGTATTTCGGCTAGACCGGTATTGTTTTACTGTTGTGCCTGGCTGTCGCGGCACGATGTATAATATATCGTGATACGAGATATTACCCGGACCCAGCCCGCTGGTGTTACGATATTGGCTCTGGTGGGACGAACACGGGAACTTCACTGAGGAGGATCCGCATGAATTTGGCTCCACGCTTGCTTTACCGCACTGGCTTGATTGCCGCGTTTGCCGTTGTCGTCTTGGCCTTGGGCTGCAAGCATCCACCGAAAGCGCTGCCGCCCCAGCCGCCTGCACCAGCGCCGGCGCCCGCACGTCCCACAGTGACGTTGCAGGCCAGTCCGACCTCCATTAACAAAGGCGATTCCTCAACCCTGAGTTGGAATTCCACCGATGCCACGCAGCTCACCATCGAGCCCGAAGTCGGCGCCGTGACGGCTCAGGGCTCCACCAAGATCTCTCCTTCCGAATCATCCACCTACAAGATAACCGCCAGCGGTCCCGGAGGCTCCGCCAGCGCCACGGCAACCGTCACGGTGAACGCACCTCCGCCGCCACCGCCGCCGGCGCAAACCTCTCTCGATGATCTCTTCCGCAAGGAAGTGCGCGATGCCTATTTCGACTATGACAAGGCCGACCTTCGTCCCGATGCCCGTGCGGCGCTCTCGAAGACCGCGGATTTCCTGAAGAACTACCCGCAACTAAGAGTGACCATCGAAGGCCATTGCGACGAGCGTGGCTCCACGGAATACAACTTGGGCCTCGGCGATCGCCGCGCCACCGCCGTCAAGCAGTTCATCGTTTCTCTGGGCGTTTCCGCCGACCGCCTCAGCACTGTCAGCTTCGGCAAGGAGAAGCCCTTCTGCATGGAGAGTAACGAGTCCTGCTGGCAGCAGAACCGCCGCGGCCATTTCGTGAAGTCAAACTGAGCCGTTTCACCCCGTTCGCCACGATGACCGATTGGTGACGGAATCAGCCGCGAGGCCCGGCAAACTCTTGCCACCTCGCGGCTCTCTTATTAGAGTGAAAGCTGTTCCCCTGCCCTGTATGATTTTTGTTGGCTGCTGTGGGGCCACCATGCATTGGCAGCTTTTCGGAATCCCTTAGGAGGATTGTTCATGCGTATTCGCCACATCGCCATTTTTAGCGCCGCCGTTCTCGCCGGCGCACTTGCCGGAAGCCTGGTCGGCCCCCACCCCGCGGAAGCCGTGGCCCGCGAGCTCATCGAGCTTCAGCGCGACGTCACCTCCCTGCTCCAGGGCCAGAAAGATCTTTCCACCCAAGTAACGCAGGATCACACCATCATGAAAACGCTCATCGAGCAATCCAACGACAACGTTGGCAAGCTCGGCGCCACCATGAGCTCGCTCCAGAAATCCGTTCAGGATGTTCAAGCTAATTCCGGCGCACGTCTCGACACTATGTCCACGCAGGTCCAGGGCCTCTCGGACAATCTCGAGGAAATCAAGTCCCGCCTCGGCAAACTCAACCAACAGCTCGTCGATCTCCAGAATTCCGTCCAGAGCCTCGATGGCAAAATCTCCGGCGCCGCGGCGCCCGCCCCAGCCACCAGCACTGCCACTCCCACCACTTCTACCGTTGCTCCCCCCAACTCCTCCGCCGTTCCCAGCGCCGCGCCCTCCGCCGACACGCTCTATTCCAACGGCCTCCGCGACATCACCAGCGGCAAATACGATCTGGCCCGCTCCGAATTCCAGGACTACCTCAAGTATTACGGTGACACCGACCTTGCCTCCAACGCCCAGTTCTATCTCGGCGAGATCGCCTACTCCCAGAAAAACTACGATCTGGCCGTCGCGGAATACGAAAAAGTTCTTAACAACTATCCCAAGAGCTTCAAGCTCGCCCCCGCACGCCTGAAGAAAGGTATGGCCCTCATCGAACGCGGCCAGAAAACCGGCGGCGTCCGCGAACTTCGCGAAGTCGTCAGACGCTACCCCGGCACCGAAGAAGACCGCCGCGCCCGCGCCAAACTCAAAGAACTCGGCGTCACCGTTACCACCACGCGCTAACTTCCCCCTTTGCAGGGTCGCGATTCATGGCGACCTCATTTCCTCGATTCGTAAAACCCCTCTCTTTGCCCGTCCCTCCCCTACGCTCTTTCCTTGGAGCCGCACGCCAGTGCAGAATTTCGCCGACTGGATTTCTCTAGAGTTCTCCTCCCTGTGCCACACGATAAGAGTGCGCCAATCGTGCAATTCCCCGCTACTTGAACGCCCCAGGGGGCCCTACACTTTCGGCTCGCGGAAGGGTGGGCGCTTCTTCTCTTGGTACTTTCTACTTCAGATGAAGCATTGTGCGTTTGCAATTCTTGAGGGTCCGATGGAAGAATCCCTTTCTATAGATCATCGAGAAGTAACAAGGTGGGCGTGCCCCACCCTTTCCAGCTTCTCCGAAAGGGTGGGAATGTTGTTCTCTTCATGCCCAGAGAACTCTAGCGTCATCATGGACGCCGTGACTTGCATTTCATCACCTTCCGTTGCTACCACCGACGTCCGCTGCCGCCGCACCGTCCAGGCTCGCAATCTGTTTGTAAGGATCACGTGAGAAGTGCTTAGCCGCAGCGGACCGCGCATCTTGCGACTCTTCTCTTTTGGTATTCGCGCATTCCGTGGGGGTGGAGGGAGAGAACAGTGGGATTTCTGGAGAACGACTCGGACTGCAGGCTTTGGTTCAGTGGTAGGACGGCACCGGGAGGGTTATCACCGGCGCTTACTTGCTCTTCGCTGGCAACTGATAACCATAAACCTGTCCGCTAATTTCTTTGCTTCTCTACTTCATTGCCGCGTTACTTCAATCCAGCGCCGGAACCGTGTTCCGCTCCTGCCGACGCCGATGCAGATAGTGCATCGCGATGTTCAGGTAAATGCTGCCGCACGGCGTCTCGATGCAGATCACCAGCGCTTCCGTATCCTCACTGCCGGCCAGCCCCGTTTCGTCCATATGAATTTCTGGCGGAAACACCTTGAAGTGGAACCCCTGGTCGTTCAGCAGCGTTACGGAATTGCCGATGACCATGTTGGCCAGCTCGCAAACCGTTTCTTTCACCACTTGCTCGCTCGCCTTGACTTCCACGCCCGCGAGGTGGCTCGCCACCTTAACTGCCACTTCCGGCGACAAGTCGAGAATAACGCGCCCTTCGATGTCTCCCTTGATAGCGATGAGCGCGGCAACACCTTTCCGGCGATACGTGTCCTCGTCCATCGAAAGGTCTTGGATTTTTGTCGGCGCCTGCAGTGACTCCGCGAAGACCGCATCCGCGGCATTGATGAACGGCTGGATCAGTTCCATTCTCATATGTGGTGTTCTCCTGCCATGGCCACCGGCACGCCAACGGCGTTGGGAACGTCGCTCAGCACGTAGCGGAGAATTTCGTACAGCACTTCCGGCTTCACCGGCTTCTGTACGAAATGCTTCGCGCCCTTCTGGAGAGCCGCTAGAATATTCTCCTGGTATCCCACCGAAGAGACCATGACGATCCGCGCCTCGGCGTGCTGCCGCACGATGCGCTCCACCGCTTCGATTCCCTCCATCTGCGGCATGGTAATGTCCATGAGCACGATGTCCGGACTGATCCGGTTGAATTCCGCGATAGCGGTCAGGCCATCTCCTGCTTCGCCGGCCACCTCGCCGCCGAACATCTCAATCATTTTGATGAGATTCTTGCGCGCGAAGACGGAATCGTCCACCACCAGGTAGCGAACCGGCTGATTGTCTTTCCGCAGTAGAGCGGCAAATTGTTTCATGGCCTTCTCCTTATCCCCTCGCCCACCTTCACGAACGCTGGGAAGAAACGGGGGTCTTGTCGTTCTTTTCAAGCTTTTCGTTCTTCTCGACTTTGCAAGTGGCGCCGCGTTCCGCGCCGTAGTTGCTTACTAAGTACGGGCTGAGTCCATCGAGCGGAATAATCTTGTTCGCGTATCCTTTGAGGATTGCGGCGCGCGGCATGCCGCTGACGACGCAGGTGTCTTCACTCTGCGCGATGGTCATTCCGCCCGCCGCCTTGATCGCGCCGAGCCCCTCGGCCCCGTCATCTCCCATGCCGGTCATTAATATCCCCACACTAGTGAGCCCAAACTCCTGAGCCACGGAATGGAAGAGCACGTCCGCGGATGGACGATGTCCGTTCACCGGCGCGCCATCGGAGAGCACCACCATGTCTCCCCGGGGCATGCGGCGAACCATCATGTGACGATTCCCCGGACAGATCAGAACGCGGCCGGCCAGGAGGAGATCGCCCGAGCGTGCTTCGTGAACTTGAAGAGCGCAGCATTCATCGAGGCGCTTCGCGAACATTTCCGTAAAGCCTTCCGGCATGTGCTGGACAATCAGAATTGTGGATTGGAAATCCCCGGGGATTTGCGACAAAACAAACTGCAATGCATTTGGCCCGCCGGTAGAAATTCCGATCGCGATGACGCGGCGCGGCGGCAACGCGGCGCGGATTTCTTTTTTCGGCGCGGCGGCTTCTTCGATGACCGCGGGGGGGAGTTTGTGACCAACGGCGCGCTTGGCGACTTTTATTTTGGCTATCAGCTGGTCAGCAATCTCGTCCAGACGCCCAACAGCCGCATCTTTGGGCTTGGCGAGAAAATCGACGGCGCCGTACGCGAGAGCTTTCAACGTGGCGTAACCGCCTTCTTTCGAATGAGTGCTGAAGAGAATGACCGGCAACGGGGTGCGCCGCATGATGAGGCGCAAGGTCTCCATGCCATCCATCCGCGGCATCTCCAGATCGAGTGTCACGACATCCGGCTGCAACTCTTCAATTTTCTTCAATGCGAAGGCGCCGTCCATGGCCGTGCCTACCACTTCGATGGACGATTCGCGCGCGAGGATCGCGGGGATAAGCTTCCGCATGAGAGCGGAGTCATCCACGACGAGAACTCGGATGCGCTCGCTCACGCGATCGCTCCTAGCGGCGTAGCGCGCGAGAGCCGCGAAAGGACCGCGGAAACATTCAAAATAAGAACAACCGTTCCGTCACCGAGGATGGAAGCACCGCTGACTAGGTCGCTTGAGACGATTTCGCCGGGAAGGGCTTTGATCACTAGTTCTTCTTCTCCAACAAGACTATCTACGACGAGACCGAAACGCTTTTCCGTGACGCCAATAACAATGACAAAATGCTTCTTTCGGGCCGGCTCGGTGTCGATACTGTGCAGACGGCTAAGGTGCTCCAGCCGAACGAGAGTAAGAATTTGGTCGCGAAGGCGCAGCACTTCGCGCTGGTCTACGCGGTGAATTTCGGGATCCATAATGCGAGTGATTTCCACAACCGCGGAGAGCGGGACGGCAAAAAGACGGCCGCCGACGCGGAACAGCAAAGTCTGAATGCTAGCGAGGGTGAGCGGCGCACAAAGTCGAATTGTTGTGCCGCGACCCTTTTGCGAAGAAATGTGAACGGTTCCCTTTAGGCGGTCGAGCACAGTCCGGACAACATCCATCCCAATGCCACGCCCAGATACTTCCGTCACTTCCGAGGCGGTGCTGAAACCAGGTTCGAAAATAAGACTGAGAGTCTCCTGCTCGGTCAAGCGCTGGGCCTCGGCAAGCTTCAGGAGTCCCTTTTCGACGGCCTGGGCGCGTAAGAGCGCAGGATCCATGCCCCGGCCGTCGTCACGAACTTCAATGACGACCTGCGTGCCCTGGTGATAGGCATTGAGATAAACGGTACCACGTGCGAGCTTGCCGGTAGAGAGGCGCACGTCGGCTGGTTCGATACCATGGTCGACGGCGTTGCGGACAAGATGCATGAGCGGTTCGGCGAGAGCGTCAAGAATGCCCTTATCGAGGTCGGTGTTCTGGCCAGTAAGTTCCAGAGCCACATCCTTGCCACACTGCTTGGCAACGTCGCGAACGACGCGCGGGAAACGCCGGAAGAGTTGCTCGACGGGCACCATGCGGATTTTCAGAACGCACTTATGAAGCTCATCAAGAATACGGGCCTGAAATGCCATGGCGTCTGCAAGTTTGGCGCGCAAGGGATCGCGGGCGTGTTTCTTGTCAAACTCGGTAAGCGCGCGATTAAGCATGGACTTTCCGATGATCAGTTCGCCGACAAGGTTCATGACCGCATCGATACGCGCGGCATCCACGCGCAGCGTGCTTTCGGCAACCGTGGTTGCGGCAGAACCGGAAGTATTGGGGTTGGTTGCTACGCCACTTTCGATGGTCTCGGCAGTCCCGGCGACAACTCTCGCTGCCTGCGCCTCCAGCAAATCGCCCAGTAATTCATGCTCCGGTGTGTCTGGGGTCGCGGCACGTTCGAGACGCACATCAGAGACAATCGAAGGAATCCGGCAGCGCTGGCGAATCCTTTCTTCCGGTTGGGAGCTTGCCAAGGCGGCTTCGATAATTTCGACGGTTGCGGCCGCTGCATTGTCTTCCGGCCGCAAGGCGATGACCGTACCGCTGCCGTGAAGAACATTTCGAATGAGCTGGAAAGCAGCGGCGCGCATCAGACTGTTTGGATCAATGCGAAGGGCGACGTTGTAAACGGGTTCGCCACGATGTACAGCTTCCGAAATCATGAGCTGTTCGTATTCCGTCCAGGCAAATTGTGCGGGCAATTGAGGAGCCGCAGAACCAGCGTTCTTGGGGGGAGCAGGCTCCTTCAGCAATTTGCGAATCATGGCGTGGAGTGCTTCCACAGTGGGCAGCTCCGCCTTATGCTGATAGGCGGCGAGCATTGCGCCAAAACTATCAGCCGCGGTAAGGACGAGTTCCGCGAAATCGGTCCCGCGCTCCTGGGCTATTTGCGAAGTGAGTGCATCTTCGAGTTCGTGCGAAAGCTCGCTTAGCTTGTGAAAGCCGCAGGCCGCAGAATCACCCTTCAAGGTATGCACAGCGCGACGGACACGGCGAATCACCTCCTCGTCAGCGGGGCGCGACTCGAGTTCGAGCCCTGCCTCGTTGAGCGATTGAACCAGTTCGTTCGCGCTCTCGAAGAAGAGAGCGCGCAACTCGTCGCCGCGATCCTCGGGGGGACGACTCACGTATTGACCTCGTTGCGCTGGTAAGCAGTACCGTTATTCTCATGAACCATGCGGAATTTCTGAGTTAAGCCGAACAAGCTTTCGGCATGCCCAACAAAGAGATATCCGGCGGGATTCAAGCAGTGCCAAAACTTTTCAATCAAGCGCTTTTGCTCGGCTTCGTCGAAATAAATCATCACGTTACGGCAGAGGATAATGTCGTTGCGGCGAGGCAAGAACTCGGTCTTCAAGTTGTGAAAGTCGAACTGCACGAGTTCTTTCAATTGTGGCTTGACGGCATACTTGTTGGCAGATTTTTCGAAATACCGGAGCCGGCACGTGTAATCCACGGGTTCCATCTGCTGCTCGGTGTAAAGACCTTCCTGACCAGCACGCAGGCTGGCATAGCTGATGTCCGAAGCAACGATTTCTACTCGCCATGGAGGAGGAATGAGCGGTTTCGGAGAAGGCATTTCGAACGGGAGCGGATTACGCAGGTAGTAGTAGGCCAGCGCATCGCAGATCAAAACGGCGACGGTGTAGGGCTCCTGGCCTGAGGAGCAACCCGCGCTCCAGATCCGCAGCGTGTAATCACGGCGCTCCTGCTTGCGGCGCAGAATGTCCTCGAGAACAGTTTTCTGAAGGAGCTCGAGTTGCGGACGATTGCGAAAGAAGCTCGTTTCGTTGACGGTTAGATTCTCAAGCAGGAGGGCCAGTTCGGCGCGCCCTTCCCTGCTGGTCAACAGCCGGTAATAAGCATAAAAAGAGTCGAGCTGGCAGGCCTTCAGACGGCGTTGCAAGCGATCTTTCAGGAAGTGCGAACGGCGCTCATCGAAATACATCCCGCATTCCTGATAGACGAGAGTCTGGAGGAGCTTCAGCTCTGCTTCGGTGAGTTGGACCTGGGCAGTAATCGTTCCCATTGTGTTTTCGTGAAGCGGATCCGCAGTCCGGCGATCTTAATTGCAAGCCGAAAAAACATTACCTTGCGGTGGCGACGGGTTCCGCGACCTCCTCGAGTCGTTTGAACTCCGGGCGATGTAAGAGTTTCGAGATGTCCAGCAGAATAATGAGACGCCCCTTCAGCTTGCCGACACCCGTGACGTATCCGGTTGCGCCTTCCGCAAAAACACTGCCCGGGGCTTCGATCTCGGAGGGCGGAATCTTCAGCACTTCCGAAGCCGCGTTGACGATGAGGCCGATCAACTTGTTGTCCAGCTCCACGACGAGAATGCGGTTCCTTTTATCGCTATGAATCTCGGTTTCGCCGAATCGTTTGCGCAGGTCCATCACCGGAATGATCTTCCCGCGCAGGTTGATCACCCCCTCGATCAAGTCGGGAGCGCTCGGAACCGCGGTGATCTCCGGAACACGCACAATCTCGCGCACGGCAGCGATACGCACGCCGTACGTTTCTTTACCGATACGAAAACCAACAACTTGAAGATCTTTTTCCATCGAGAGGTCTCCGGCCCTCTAGGAACGCGCCATTCCCGCGTATTCGAGTTCTTGCGCGCGGTTCGACTCCGAACCGCGGCGGTGGCTGCCGAACGATTCGCCGCGACGCGGGCGCTGCTGGTTGGCACGGTCCAGAACGAAGCGATCCATGCTGTCGAGCAAGTTGCGCGAAAGCTTGAGCATCTGCTCGGCGGCGGCGGAAAGCTCGGTGGAACTGGACGCGGATTGGTGTACCAATTCGCGCATCTTGTCCATGGCGCGGACAACGGCCTGGGCGCCGGACGCCTGTTCTTCGACGGCGGAATTGATTTCTTGGGTAATTTCGGTGAGGCGGCTAGTGGCTTTGGCGATTTGCGAAGAACCAACGGATTGTTCGTTGGTGGCCGCGCCGATCTCCTGGGAGAACTTGTAGACTTCGGTGACCACGTGCGAAATCTTGTGCAGCGCGGAGCCAAGATCGTTTCCGAGGGTCAAGCCTTCCTCGACGATGCGCGTGCTGCGCTCCATGTTTTCGACCGCTTGGCGGGCTTCGCGCTGAATACTCTGAATGAGGTCCGCAATTTCCTTGGTTGATTGCGTGGACTTCTCAGCGAGTTTGCGAACTTCATCGGCAACCACAGCGAACCCAAGACCGTGCTCACCGGCGCGGGCCGCTTCGATGGCCGCGTTGAGCGCGAGCAGGTTGGTCTGTTCGGCAAGGTCGTCGATGACTTCGATAATCTTACCAATGTCATCGGCGCGATGACCCAGGATGTTGATGATTTCCGCGGAAGACTGGATGGCCTGATTGGTGCGGTTGAGGCCATCGGTAGCCTTCTCCATGGTCTGAATGCCGGTGACGACTTCCTCGCGCGAGCGGTTGGCGATATCGAGCAACACCTTGGCGGTATCGGCGACGCGCTGAATGGAAGTGACCATCTGGTCGATGGACGCGGAGGTTTCCGCGACGCTGGAAGCCTGAGCTTGCGTGTTCTTCACCACGTTCTGCACATTGATGCTCATCTCGTGCATGGTGCTGGTGACCTCTTCAATTGCGGAAGAGGCCTGGACACTGACCTTAGCCGCCTCATCAGCGGCGCCCGCGACTTGATTGGAGCCAGCCGAGACCTGGCCGGCGGAATCCCGGGTTGTCCGAACAAGTTCCTGCAAACCGTGGGACATGCGAACGAAGGCATTGCCGAGAGTGTCGCGTTTGGAACGCGGCACGACCTCCACGGTCAGATCGCCTTCGGCAACGGCCATGGAAACGCTGGCCATTTCCTTTAAATAGGCGACCATGTTGTTGAAGGTCGTGGCCAGAGCGCCGATTTCATCGTTACGGTGGATATCAATGTTCTGATCGAGGTCTCCCGAGTCGCCTATTTCGCGCGCCACGGTGATGAGGTGGGTCAAAGGTTCCGTGATGGACTTGGCCGTATAGAGCGCGATGAAACTGCCCGCTAGGAGAGCCACCAGCGTTCCGCCGGTGGTAACCCAGACGCTAATGGTGCTTAGGCGAGCTGCGGATTTTGTGGTTTCCTCAAGGAACCTGGTGATATCGACATTGCTTTGATCGAGGACGACCGATGACTTGGTCAGCCAGGAAGAGGGATCTTTCTGCAGATAAAAAATTTGCAAGTCGGAAACAGTAGCATCTCCAGAATCGACTTGACGGCGCTTGGCGATCAGCGGCTTGGCAAAGTTGTCGGCCCAGCTGGCTTCCGTACTCTCAACCTGGATCAGCGCGGTGCGGACGGCTTCGCTGGAGGCTTGCGATTCGCCGCGCTTGATCTGGTCGGTGATGTCCGTCAAACCTTTACTCACTTTCTCTTCATCGCGGGGATCGCCGCTGAGGAGAAAATTATTCATGTTGAGGCGATTCAACATGATCTGATAGCGCACGGATTCGACGGTGCTCTTGCTATCGAATGCAACACTGGCATCCTTGCGCGCCGAGCTTTCCCTCCACCCGGCGATGATATTCACAACGAACAACACCGACAGGGTGGCCAGGATCAGGCCGAAACCGGCGTAAAGCTTTTTTCCGATGGTCATTGCGAAATGCCTCCGCTCACCTCAGCAGGGCAGCGTGCCTAGCCGCTTCTGCCGGAACAACCCTTCCTCTACTGTTTCCCCTAATTGCCATGAAACTCAAACTCCACGACCTGGGTGGTCTCTTCCGGCGCAGTCGCGAATTTCCATTCCTTCACGGCGTCCTGGCAAGCCTGTACCAGCAAGGGGTGCCCTCCGACGACCCGCGTGCTTTTCACATGTCCGTCCGCCGTGATGACGACTTCGATTTTGACTTTGCCCGAAACGTTCATGCGTCGGGCGAGTTCCGGATACAAAGGCGCCGTCTTGGTCTTGACCTTGCGCTTGGATTCGTCCGTCGAACCCGATTGGGCAAATCCAGAAAGGCTCGAAAAAATGAGCGCCGCAGTAGCAGCCACAGCCAACTTCTTCCACGCGCTAGTTCTCATCGACACTACTCCTCATGGGATGGGAGGATGCCCCGCCTAAGAGAAGGCACGTCGGATGCCATGGTGGCGCGGTGCGGAAATAGGGGAATCCGCACCAGCCTAGCGCTGGTAACTAACAGAGGAGCAGCAGGTTATGGAAGAGTTAGGAGACGAATGGCAATCCGGCCCTCGAGCACCATTGTCTCAGGCAGACGGGGACTCCACAGGCTGAGGTCTCAGGCTGAGACGCAGCGAGAATGGGGAGCGCCGCCGCTGTAGGCGATTTCGCTACACGATGCTGACCAGCGATTGACTCAGATTGAGACTCCCCGGTAGGGTGGGATTGGGCAGCGCCTCGCAAATTGAGACGCCGGATGCCTTCCTCTGGTCGATGCGCAGAATAAAGACAAGACCGTCGCATGCTCCCACGCGCCAGCGCGGAAGGGCGGAGCTGCACCTGGGCATATCGAAACATGCCGAAGAATTGATGGCTCTCGCAGTGGAGGCGGCACAGTCGCGACATCTGCCGGGATTTCTGGAACAGTTTGCGTTGCGTTCGACGAGAATGCTGGATGCCATTTGGGGAGGGGTGGCCGTTTATCGCGGACGCGAAACGGAACTTCACGCTATTCCGGGCGGCGGCCCTACCACCGAAGCGACCACCGACTGGCTCATTTCGCGCGCGCGGGCCAGCCAGAACGATGTGGAAGCCTTAGCGATACCCAAGGAGATTGCCGCAACTTTGCCCTTTCCTGAGGAACCGGGAGTGGTTGTCTTCGTGCGGATCGCGGCGAGCGACAACGAAAGGCTAGGAACGCTGTGCCTGATCCGGAACCGGAAGTCGCTGGGTGCGGATGAGAAACGATTGTTGCATGCGCTGGCCAGTCATGCAGCGCTCTCGCTCGAGAATTTCCGTCGATTCTCGCAACTGGAGCGTTCCAAACGTCAGTGGGTGGAAGACATCGACGCGATCAGCGATTACATCGTGGTGCACGACCGCGCGTGGAACATCGTTCGAACAAACCGCTCACTCGCGTCCCACCTTGGAGTGTCGCCGGTGGCCCTGGTCGGCGAAGCGATGAGCAGCTTGAGGCAAATCGCGGAAACGGGAAGCGATCTGCCCTGCCCGTTCTGCCGCGATACGCAGCGACCAAAGGAAGAGTATGTGGCCGCGTCCGCAGAGCGTATCTTTCTCGTTTCGACTTCGCGAACGCCGGGACTCTCTGATGACGATACGCGCACCATCCATGTTTTGATGGACATTACCGACCGGCGGGAAGCGGAACGGCGGTATCGCGAGCTGTTTGACAGTATTCAGGAAGGATTGTTTTTCGCGACACCGGACGGGAGATTCCTGGACGTAAATGACGCCATGGTGCGCATGCTGGGATACGCTTCGCGTGAGGAATTGCTGCGCGCGGACGTGAGCCCGCATCTGTACCCGGTGCCGGAAGCGCGTGAAAAATTCATGCGCACCCTGTCGGAAAGAGGAGTCTTGCGCAATTACGAAGAGACACTACGGCGCAAGGATGGGACCCTGCTGCACACGCTGCAAAATATCACCGCGGTGCGCGATTCCCGCGGGCACATCGCGCAAGTCCGCGGACTGATGCTGGACGTGACGGAGCAGAAGACTTTTCAATCGCAACTACTGCGGGAACGCGATTTTAATCAGAAGATTCTGAATACCACTCAGAGCATGATTCTGGTGCTGGATACGGCAGGGTTGATCAGTTACGCCAACCGGCGCTGCTACGAAGCAGGCTACCAGGAAAGCGAATTGATTGGGCACCGGCTGGTGGACTGGGTGGAGGCGTCCCATCGGGAGGATTTCGACGCGGCGCTGGAAACGACGGCGAACGGGCATCAAGTGGAAAACCTGGAGCTACGGGTGCGTCGAAGCGATGGATCGATGGGGCATTTCTCGATCAGTCTGAGCCCCATGAGGGACGAACAGAATGCGGTGAACAGCGTGGTGGTGGTGATGACGGACATCACCGACGCGGCGTTGCTGCAAGCAAAACTGGCCCACAGCGAAAAAATGGCCACCATTGGGCGGCTGGTTTCCGGCGTCGCGCATGAGGTCAATAACCCGCTTGCGGCGATTCTCGGTTTCACGGATCTGCTGCTGGAAAATCCCGAAGTGCCGGTGTCGGCGCGGGAAGATTTGCAGATCATCCTGCAGGAGACGCAGCGAACGAAAGATATCGTGCAAGATTTGCTGAGTTTCGCACGGCAGCGACCGGTGCAGCGTGAACCCGTGCAGGTAAACGGTGTTTTGAGACAAACGATCAAGCTGCGGAGTTATGACTTCGCCAGTCACGGCGTGGAGGTAGTGGAGGATTTTGAAGAGACGCTGACGGCGGCGCTGGGCGACTCGCAGCAACTGCAGCAAGTCTTTCTGAATATTCTCAATAATGCGTATGACGCGGTGCAGGAAGCGGGTCAGCGCGGCCGCATCAGGATTCACACGCGGCGGCAGGCGGAGATGATCGAAGTGGCCATCAGCGACAATGGCACGGGGATTATCGATCCGCAGCGCATTTTTGATCCTTTTTATACGACCAAGCAGGTGGGAAAAGGCACGGGGCTCGGTCTGAGCATTTGCTACGGGATCGTGCGGGCGCATGGCGGGGAAATTCAATGCTGGAACAATGAAGCCGGAGCGGGGAGCACTTTTGTGGTGCGGATTCCAGTGGCCACGGAAGCCGCACTTGCGGCCGCCGCCACGAAAGAAGCAAGGCCATGAACGCGCAGCAGGAGTTGTGGACGGGAGGGCCGATCTTGCTCATCGAGGATGAGCCGTCGGTAATCGCATTTCTGCGGGCGGCGCTGGAGCGCAGGGGATACGCCGTGGTGAATGCTTCGTCGGGTGCGGAAGGATTGCAGCGGCTTTCGAATGGGCGGTTCGCGGGTGTGATTTCCGACATTCGAATGCCCGGAGCGGTGAATGGAGCGGAAGTGCACGGGTGGATTCAGAAGAACCGCCCTGAACTGAGAACACGCATCATTCTGATCAGCGGCGATACCGCAAACAGCGACACACAAGCGTTTCTGGCGCAAAGCAGGACGCCGTGCATCGAGAAGCCTTTTCGGGTGCAGCAATTGATATCAATGGTGGAGAAGACATTCGGGAAACCATGAGCGACGAGATGAAAACACGACTGCTGGTGGTAGATGACGAACAGAGCATCCGCCGTCTGTGCATGACGATCGGAAGTACTCTGGGATATGTCTGCGCTGAGGCGGAGAGCGCGGAAGCGGCGCTGGCGCGACTGGATTCCGATACTCCGGATCTACTACTCACCGACCTGAAACTACCTAACATGTCCGGTGTCGAGTTGCTAAAGCAGACAAGACTGCTCCTCCCGCACACGGAAGTCGCCATCATGACCGGCCATGGCTCGATCGAATCCGCGGTGGATGCAATGAAACTGGGGGCGTACGACTACATTGAAAAGCCATTTCGCGTGGAAAAGATGCGCCTACTGCTGCAGCGCATGGCTGAAAAGGTGCGTCTGGTCACGGAAAATGAGTTCTTACGCGAACGGGTAACAACGGAAGAAAACCTCGACGGCATCATCGGCAGTTCCGCGAATATCCAGGATGTCCTACGCATGATTTCCCGGCTGAAAGACACCCGGACGCCGGTACTGATCTCCGGCGAGAGCGGTACAGGGAAGGAGCTGGCGGCCCGAGCGATTCACTTCCGCGGGTCCATGGCAAAAACGCCTTTCGTAGCAGTCGATTGCGGCTCGCTAGTACCAACGCTCATGGAGAGCGAGCTGTTCGGATACGAGAAGGGCGCTTTTACCGGCGCGACGAAATCCAAGGCCGGGCTCTTCCAGGCAGCGGACGGAGGGACGATCTTCCTCGACGAAATCGGGGAGCTGCCCCAGGAGATGCAGGCGAAATTACTACGCGTATTGCAGGAAAAAGAAGTACGCCCAGTGGGCAGCAACGAGAAGGTAAACATCGATGTTCGAGTGATCGCGGCGACAAATCGTGATCTGGAAGCCGCTTATCGAGGCGGAACCTTTCGAAAAGACCTGTATTTTCGACTGAACGTGGTGACCGTGCACCTCCCCGCCCTGCGCGAGCGTCGATCGGACATTCCGGTCCTGGTTCACCATTTCCTGGATCGCTACGCCAAGGGTTCGCACATTCAGGTCACCGCGGCGGCGATGAAGAGCCTGCTGCACTATGATTGGCCGGGGAACGTCCGCGAGCTGGAGAATTGCATCGCGCGCGCGGTGACGCTGGGTGACGGAAAAATCATTGACGTTGCCGATCTGCCCCCCACCATTCGGAGCGAGCAGCCAGATTCGGGAATGGTAACGTCCCAGGACACTACTACCTTGTCCACCACGGCTCTGGCGGAGATGGAGCGAATGACGATCTTGCGGGTATTTGAACAGGCCAACGGCGACAAGGCCCTGGCCGGAAGGATGCTGGGGATCAGCCGGGCAACGCTGTATCGAAAACTGAAACGCTATAACATTGCCTTAAAAGCGGGTTCGACCAGCGGTGGGACTGACCCGCCAGCAGCACCCCAGTAGCCAAGGACCCATCGTCCGGGAACTCGGTAGGCGCCGCGCGGTGAGACGAAAACGTTTCACGCTGAGACGGTTGAGCCAACCAAACGCGCGGAGAAAATCCTAAGCCTCACAATTTCTGCAACTTGCAATAGCCGCACGTTTCCAGTCCTTTGGCGTCCAGCGTGCATCTCTCTCAATCGGAAGTCTGCGTCCCTTGCCGGCGAGTAGTGTGTGTCTCGCCACAAGAGAACCGCTGGGTCCTGACCCGTAGGGCGAGAGGCGACGTGGGAAAATCGGGCGAGCTGAGACTCACAGCCAATGAACAAGACTGCGCCGAGCAGCTGGCGCGTTTTTTTCCGCAGGCCAGACCCGTTCGAATTCCGGTCGAAGTAACCGCGTCGCGCGGAGGCGGAACCAGCCTTCGCGAGGCCGCAATTGTGGAATATGGCGGCCCGGAGCACGCTATTTTTCTTTCGACCTTGCCGCTAGAGTTCGACGATCGAGTGCGGATCGAGGCAACTGGAGAAGGAAGACCGGCGGAAGCAACCATCGTCGGCGTGCAGTATCACGAAGGGCGCAAAGCAGTGGCCGTCAGATTCTCGCAAGGCCCCTGTGACTGGGTGGTGACACAACCATGAACAAGACGATGACAACGCTGAATATCCCAGTTCCACGTCGATCGGAAAGCTCGCGGCAGGAGCAATGGCAAGAAGCGTGCTCGGTGTTCCCTATCTATCTGGCGCTCGCAAAGCAACTTGAAATCGAAATCCCTTTGACGCTGGCGAAGCGGAACCTTCCAGAAAAACTGGATTTGGAGATATTCAGCCAAGTGCACGAGTGGCTGGATTCGATGGACCAGCGCGTCATGGTGCATCAACTCCGTCATCTCCTGCAGATGACCGCGCTGAACGCCAGCGAAACGGGATTGCGCGCACTAATTCAGCGTCATCTGCGCAAGCCCGACAAAAGCAGTGTCGACCGAGACAAGATCGACTTTTTGCTCGTACAGTACTTTGCGCTCTGTGCGCCCGCCAAGATTTATCACAAGCAGATCGAACTGGGAGATGTCACCCAGGTCATGCAGCCGGTTCTCGGAGACGTCGATCCGCGCCCGCTCGCATGGTGCGCGCCGCTGGAACAAATGATCGAAGCGCTGCGGGGCTTCCGCGGCTTACGCGAGATCTTGAAGACGAATTTCATCGAGCAGGGTCGCAATGTGAAGGAAACGGCCGGCGCTATGTTCTACGATCCCGCGGCGTTGGTCGCCTTCATCCGGTTTAATTTTCTGCTGCGCCGGACGCTGATTGAGCTGATGCATGCGGACTTGATCGCCATTCGCGCTGGACTCGGCCAGCTGCAATCTGCCGGCGTACGTATTATCGACTGTCACCATTTCGGACTGTCAGCCACTGAACCACTCACAGAAATTTGTGCCAATGCTGAAGAGTGGAAACAACCTTTCCAGAAAGCGTACACCGAAAGTTCGGTTAGTCAGGCTTTTGACAAGCTACTCGGGCTGGGAACGGACGTAGAGCAGGCACTCGGGAAGGCACTCGGAAAATCGGGCGAGGTCAGCCCCCCACCGGCTGTGCCACCAGGAGCAAAACCGCTCTCCACCGCAACGAAGCCCCCGGTGGAATCCACCACTTCCAGTGTCCACGCCAAAGTGCCGGAACGTCCCGCGACGCCCGCAGCGGCAGCACCGGAAACGGTTGTAGTTCTGGATTTTGAAAACTGTATGGAGCAAATCTGGGAGCAGCTGATTGCGACGCCGCCTTCCCGTGGAAGGTCGATGACCACCGTCAGGATTGGCAGGGCACGAATTCTGTTGTCGTCATGGGAAGTGACAGCATTCGTCACCGAAGACGGGCCGTCTGCTGAGGATTTGCGGCGAGCGGTTGTAGCCCGGGTACTGGTCACCGCCGCAATGGAATCAGCCAAGGAAACGGGGAATGCTACGTCGATCGACGCGGCCATAAACACGGCGCGCGTGGAAGTCACTCGATTGCAGGAGCGCCTGGATGTGGCCAAGAAAGCGAAGGATACGGAATCAGCGGTAAACCTCGGGATCAGCACGAAACGTCTGCTCTCGGTGCTGGACGAAGCAGGGAAGCTGTAACCGATGGAGAACCGGTCCGGCTAGGCTGGACGGAAACGTCAGGGAGCTGGATTTCATTGCCACACGCCAAGGTAGTCATCCTCACCGATGAAAGCGAATTTGCCCGGCTGCTGACGGCCTGCTGGCAGGCTGAACGTCAGACCCCCAATATTACCGTCCTCAATAGCAATTCGTGGCGTGAACAAGATGCACCGGATCATGACCTTGTCGTGGTGGGGCCAGTGCGCGATGGCCAAATTACCAGCGTATTGCGGTCCCTCGATCCGGCAACAGCGGTCATTCTCTGTGTTCCGGCAAATTCTCAGGAACTCGGGCGGCTGCGCACCAAATATCCAAGACTGGTCCATATCCCGCTTCGCGAAGACTGGGCGCAAACACTGCTACTCGTCGCCGGCGAATCGTTGCGCCGAGCGAAAGCTTTGCGGATCGCACGGCAGGCGGAACGAAACGCCGCGCGGAACGAAAACCACGCCACACTCGGGCGGTACATGCTGGACATGAAACACAGCGTAAACAATGCGTTGACCTCCATGCTGGGAAATGCCGAACTGCTGCTGCTTGAGCCTGGACAGCTTTCCGCGCAGTCACTGGCGCAGATCAAGACCATGCACAGTATGGCGCTGCGGATCAACGAGGTGATGCAGCGTTTCTCATCGCTTGCGAGCGAGATGCAGGAAGCTGAGAATGCTTCTCAAGCTGAGACAGAAGAGACGACGACGCCTACGTCGCGACGCCGCTGAGGCCCTCCTCGGCCGCTGCAACCTGTTCATTCATAACTGGTTAGTCCGACACGACACAACCGTACGGAGAATCGAAAGGCTGGCTGCCGACGTGCACCTCTGCTCCGTGGACAAGTACGGAGAGAGCACGGCTGTGCACAAAAAAGTTCTGATCGTTGATGATTCCCCGGCTGAGGTCAAGCTGATGCAAAGCTTGCTCGAAAAGGAGGGCTATTGGCCAATCGCCTTGCACGACCCCAAGCGTGTCGAGGAAACCATTGCGAATGAGCGGCCCAGCGTGATCCTCCTGGATGTCGTCATGCCCGACCGGAACGGATTTCAGATTTGCCGCGACCTGAAGGGGAACGCCGAGTTCAACATGATTCCGGTAATCCTGGTGACCTCGAAGGACACGGCGAGCGACAAGTATTGGGGCCAGCAGCAAGGTGCGGATGGATACGTGACGAAGCCTTTCACACGGGAAGATCTGCTTCGCGCAGTGCGGCGGTTTGCATGAGAGCTATTGAGGAAAAGAACGGGCGATGAGCGAAGATTTCCATCTCGAACCCCTTCCCGCAGATGCCGATACCGGCGATCTGCTCGAAGCTCTTGGGCCGCTCGAAGAGCGACCGCCGGAGTCGCAGTATTGCGTCTTCCGCAGCGGACGTGAGCGATTCTGTCTTCCAGTTCTGGACGTCGAGGAAGTGCTGGATTGGCCGTTGCTGACAAAGCTCCCACTTGGCCCTGCATACCTCGTGGGAATTTTCAATTTGCGAGGCGTCATCGTGCCGTTGATCGACATTGCGATTACAGAAGGACGCCGCCCGGGCCTCCTGCCCAAGCACGTGGTGGTCGCTTCCCTGCGCGTCGAGAACCATCACGAGGACCTTCGTATCGGTATCGCATCCGACGAAGTCATCGGAACCTATTCGGTGAACACCGAGGATTTGCTCGAGCAAGCGCCGGAAAACGTGCCGCATTGCATCGGAATGCTGCGGCATGATGACCGCCTGGCGCTGGTGATCGATTTGCGCCGGCTACTCGAGGTTTTTCCGGGGCCCAGCATTTGAGTTTTGTGGAGACGACGCCGGTCGACGGCGCGGGCTCCGCGGAAGAGATTTGGAGGGTGGCATGAAATCGCGATTGAGTTCCACAATTTGGACGCTGGTCCTGCTGAACGGAGTGGTCGGCTTCATCGTTCTCGGACTCGCCTTCAGCGCCGGGAAGAAGGCCGGTGAGGCGTCCTTGCTCGACTTTGGTTCGCCAGCCGGGGGAACGGTGCTCTTCGCCGTTGTGCTTGCGCTGGCAACGACGGTAGTCCTCGCGTGGCGGTTCGCAGCGCTTCTGGGGCCGGTGCAGGCTCTCGCGGAGTTCTCCGAACGGCTGGCGGCAGGCGATCCGCGCGCACGCGCAGAGGTCAATTCGAGTGATGAACTGGGTTACATTGCGGAAAACCTGAATCGTGTGGTCGCCAAGGTGACCAAGGCAACGAGCAACCAGGACGCCAACGACGCGCTGCAGCGAAGCATCACCGATCTGCTCAGTGTCATCAACCAGGTCGCCCGAGGTGATCTGTCGCAGCGCGGCAAGGTGACCAACGACGCGCTTGGAAACGTCACTGATTCGATCAACTACATGCTCGATAACTTCACCAAGGTTCTGGAGCGCGTTCGCAAGGCGGCCATGGAAGTGACCGCGTGCTCCAACAACATTCTGGTGGCCGCCGATGAAATGCAGGCGGGCGCCACCCAGCAAGACCAGGAAATTACTAACACGTCGAGCGCCGTCGAAGAGCTCACCGTCTCGATGAAACAGGTCTCGAACAACGCCGAAGCGAGCGCCGAAGCCGCACGCCGCGCTCTGGACGCCGCCGAACAGGGCAACCGCGCGGTCCGCGACACACTCGAGGGCATGCAACGCATTCGCGCTTCGGTGCAGGCGACCGCCAAGAAGATCAAATCTCTCGGCGACCGCTCCCTGGAAATTTCGGAAATCATCAACGTCATTAACGACATCACCGAACAAACGAACCTGCTGGCGTTGAACGCGGCCATCGAGGCAGCACGCGCGGGTGAGGCGGGCCGAGGGTTTGCGGTGGTCGCCGACGAAGTCCGAAAGCTCGCCGAACACAGCCGCAGCGCGACGAAGGATATCGCGGCGCTGATCAAGGCGATTCAAGCAGAGACCAACGAAGCGGTTGTGGTCATGGAAGAAGGCACGAAGGAAGTGGAAGGCGGCGCGCAACTTGCCGATCAGGCAGGCCGCGCGCTGGACGCCATTTCCAACGTAGTGCGCCAGTCGGCGGAACTCGTACAGGAAATCTCGCTGGCTTCGAAACAGCAGGTGCGCGGAACAGAAGGCGTAGCGCACGCCATGCAAATTATCTCCAGCATTACGCGGCAGACTTCGCAAGGAACGCGTGGGACGGTAGCAACGGTAAGCCAGCTCGTCAAGCTGTCGGATCAATTGAACGAAGGGCTGGCGCAATTCCGCGCATCCTCCAAAGCGGCGGGGGCACATGAAGATTCCGAGCGGTCCGTCCCGGCAGGCGCACTCCGTTAGGCAGTGAAGCCCTGCATCACCAGGCGGCGAAAGTAAAAGCGAGGCCCGTACAACGGGAGCACGATGAACGAACGCCAGGGACATGTGGAAGGGCTGAGCGAACACGAGCTGAGCGAAATTCGCATGTTGATCGAAGAGCGGACCGGAATTTGCTTCGATGAATCGCGCGAGCGGTTCTTCTCTACACGTGTTCGCGAACATCTGCGCGCAAAAGGAATCGAGCGCGGCACGGAACTCCTGCGGGCTATGCGCAAATCCAACGTCGAATACGAGGGCCTACTGGAGCGGCTGCTGACGCAGGAAACCAGCTTCTTCCGGTATCCCGGCGTGTATCAAGCATTCGAGAAGCGCGTGCTGCCCGAGTTGCATACCAAGAAGTTCTGGAACAATCCCCGGACGCTGAGGATCTGGAGCGCCGGTTGCTCAACGGGTGAAGAGCCTTATTCGATCGGCATCACCATCGCGGATTCGCTGTCGTTCGCGGATGCCTGGAACGTGGAAATACTTGCAACCGATGTCGGAAGGCAGGCCCTGAAGCACGCCGAACGGGGAACGTACAAAGGACGCAGCATTGCCGGCGTCAACGAAAGACAGCTGGCCAACCACTTTACCGAGGTAAGCGGCGGACATCAGGTAAAGCCACGGCTGCGCAAGATGGTTTCGTTTGCACAGATGAACCTTGCTGCGACGGTGTACGTTGGCCGCATGGACATGATTTTCTGCATGAACGTGCTGATCTATTTTTCCGAAGAGCGCCGGCGTTCGCTGGTGCAACGGTTTTACGACACGCTGGAACCGGGCGGATATCTGTTCCTCGGTCACTCGGAGTCGATCTCCAAGATGCCGGTGAAGTTCCAGGCCATCGTTTTGAACGATTGCATTCTCTACCGGAAGCCCACAGCGGACGAATTGCAGAAGCCGGAACTCGTGGCGGAGGGACGGGCGTGAGCACGCTGGACCGCGAAGCCCTCGAGATGTTCCTCCAAGAAGCCTCGGAGAACCTGCAATATTTGCGGGAATACGTAAGCGTGCTTCAGGACGTGGCGCCGCGACGAGAAGACCTGGAGCGGCTTTACATCTCGGCCCACACGCTGAGCGGCACGTCGGCGAGCTATGGATTTCCACGATTCTCCGAAATTGCCGGGAAACTGGCACACGTCTTTCAATACGCGCTGAACGCGCCTCTCGGCGGCGATCTACATGGACCGTTGACGGAATTTCTTTCGGATGGAATTTCGCTGCTGGAAACCGATCTCCTGGAAATTAGCGACACCGGCAAAGAGACTCTCGATGATATTGCCGATTTCAAGGAGCGCTATCGCTTCGCATTCCCCACGGAACCGCCCCCGCTGAACCTTTCCCAGCCGGAAGCGCGTGAACGGTTTGCTGCCGAGGAGATCAATGCGCCCCTTGCGACAGCACCAACGGGCTCTTACTTTGACGCGCTGCCGCTGGACGATGAGGTGCCGGACGAAATCCTTGAATTCTTCCAGCCGGAAGCGGAGGAGCATCTACAGGTTGTCAGTGATTGCCTTATTTCTTTGGAAGGCAATAACAATCCGGAAGAAATAAACAAGCTGTTTCGCGCGATTCACACGGTCAAGGGTTCGGCGGCGCAAGTCGGGCTCAAGAGACTGGGAGCGATTGCCCATTGCGTCGAAGATTTGATCGGCCGTTTGCGCGATGGAGAGATTGAACCATCGCCTGCAGTAGTGGATTTGTGTCTTGAGTCCGTGGACGCTCTGAAGAAGACGCTCCACCGGCAGTGGGCCGACGAAGTTGAAATGCGGACTGGCGTCGATTCCCTGCTGGGCCGCATTAGAGAGTTTGCTCCGCTTGAACCGGAAGAAATCGAAGCCTCTGCCGAATCGGCTGGGGCAGCGGAACCTCGACACAGCAAGGAAACAGAATCCACATCACAAATCGCGGGACCGGCCAAGAAGGCCGCGAAACCACAACCGGCAGGCGGCCCTTCGACCGTCAAATCGGTTCGCATTGCGCTGGCCCGACTCGACCGCATGATGAATACGGTCGGTGAATTGGTCATTAATCGCACGCGCATGGTCGGCCGCGTGGCGGAACTCGAAAAGCTCGTCGATACGCTGAGCTTTTCAAAAGAGCGGCTGCAGGGCAAAGTCGCTGAGTTTCAGGAAAAGTACGAATTTAACCGCATCAGCAGCAACCGCACCGCCCAGGGGCCCTGGAACCCCGAGCCGACTCCAAAGATGCTTACGAGTGCCGCGGCAGGCGACACGTCGTTCTGGTCCGAATTCAGCGAATTGGAGATGGATCGCTACGACGACTTCAATATTTTGTCGCGGTCGATGGCCGAGATTTCAGCGGACGTCAACGAGGTACTCTCGCAACTGGAGGGGTTTATCGGGCGTGTCGAAGGCGATATCGACGAATTCACGAAGCTGGCGCATCATCTACAAGACGAGATTACCGCGGCGCGAATGGTCCCGATCGGCACGCTGTATTCGCGATTGTCGCGTGCCGTTCGCGATGCGGCAAACTCAACCGACAAGCATGTCGAGCTGGATCTTTCCGGAAGCGAAACCGAGCTGGACAACAATATCATTCAGCAGATTTCCGATCCGCTCGTACACCTGGTGCGCAACTCCGTGGCGCACGGCATCGAGCACAGCAGCGACCGCATCGCCGCTGGCAAATCGTCCACCGGGAAGATTATGCTGCGTGCTTACCACCGCGGGAACCACATTTACATCGAGGTCGAAGATGACGGCGGTGGAATCAATTACGAGCGCGTGAAGCAAAGCGCGATCGAACGCGGGCTTCTTTCCGCAGAGACCGCCGACCGGCTGACGGAACGCGATCTTCGGGAGATACTCTTCCATCCGGGGTTCTCGACTGCACCCGTCAAAACGGAACTTGCCGGGCGTGGAGTCGGGCTCGATGTGGTGCGGGCAAACCTGAATACGCTGAACGGCGAAATCGATATCCAGAGCACAACCGGCAAGGGCACGAAGTTCACGCTCAAGGTTCCCCTCACCCTGATTATCTCTCCGGCTTTGTTCGTGCGTTGCGGCACGACAAATTTCGCGCTGCCATTGGCAGTCGTTGAGGAAATCCGCCGCCTGCGCGCCGATGAAATCGAGGACATCGGCGGAAAACTACTGACCAAGGTGCGCGACGTCGTCACCGAGGTAGTGCGATTGGATACCTATCTAGGTTTGCCGCCGCTTGAACCGATCAATGGATACTTCCGGATGGTGGTGGCAAATGCCGGAAATCGGAAGATCGGCCTGGTCGTGGAAGAAGTCCTCGGCAAGGACGAAATCGTCATCAAGAACCTGGGCGAATACCTGCGCCGCGTGAAACTCTTTCCTGGTACGACCATCGCGCCTGATGGCCGCCTTATTCTCTTGATCGACCTGAACCGCATGGTAGCGACAGAACCAAGCGAGCACCGGGCGATACAGGCAAGCGCCAGCGCCGCGCGAATCTTCGCGCCGGGCTCGACAGCCATTGCGCGCGGAAGCATTCCTTCCGAGGCCATCGACCGCGTCGAGCAAGAGCGTGTCATCGTGGTGGCGGACGATTCGATCAGCGTGCGCAAATTTGTCGGCCGGATGCTGGAGAAGAACGGGTACCGCGTGGAACTGGCGGCGGATGGACTCCAAGCCGCCGAACTGGTGACGCAGCACGGCTGCCATCTGGTCATAACCGATCTCGAAATGCCGCGCATGACCGGCTACGAATTGATGGTGCAATTGCGCCAGAGTCCTTCGACGCGCCGAATTCCCGTGATGGTCGTTACGTCGCGCGCGGGGGCAAAGCATCGCGATCGGGCGATGAAGGAAGGCGCCGCGGCATTCCTGACCAAGCCGGTCCAGGAGGATCAACTGATCGCAGCGGTCGAACAACTCATAGGAACGGAGGCGCCGCGCCCCGTCACGCCGGTGGCGTAAACAAACAATGGCGACCACCAACAAAAAGATTCGCGTGCTGGTCGTGGAAGATTCCATGTTTATGCGGAAGGTCCTCGAAGGGATTTTCAACGCTGACGAACAACTCCAGGTTGTGGGCAACGCCAAAGACGGCCGCGAGGCCGTTGCGCTGGCGGAATCGCTCAAGCCCGATGTCATCACCATGGACATCAATATGCCTCACGTGGACGGACTCCAAGCCACCGCGGAAATCATGACTACGAATCCGCGGCCGATCGTCATCGTCAGCTCTGAATCACGCGAAGGTGCAGCCAGCACTCTTCGCGCACTGGAACTCGGTGCGATTGAATTTGTCGCCAAGCCCTCCAGCGCCATCGACCTCGACATGCAGAGCGTGAAAGAAGAGCTCCTGCGCAAAGTGCGAATGGCGGCCAAAGTGCGCGTGGTGCGCACGGCGTCACGCCTGGCCTTGACAATTCAGAATGCCAATGGATGCAAGACTCCGGCGCCAGCCTCGCTGCGCGTCAGTCCCTCGCCTATGTCCGGGATCGACCAACGCTTCCCGGTAGTCGTGCTGGCAGCGTCGACAGGCGGGCCAGCTACGGTCATGCGCATCGCACCGGGATTCACCGGAGACTTCCCTGCCGCGGTAATTCTGGTGCAGCACATGCCGGCGGCATTCACGACGCAGTACGCCACGCAGCTCGCGGAATTCACTGGAATCCGAGTGAAAGAGGCGGAAGCCAATGAGTCACTTCAGCCCGGAACACTCTACATCTGTCCGGGCGGCCAGCATCTACGCATTACACCGACGGGTCGAATCCAGCTTGATGGGACCAGCGGCCGCATTAACGGCTATTTGCCGAGTATTGACGCTACCATGGAATCGGTTGCGGCCTTCGTCGGCCCACTGAGCATTGCGGGCATTCTAACCGGTATGGGCAACGATGGAGCCCAGGGAGCGAAGGCCATCAAGGCAGCGGGCGGGCTGGTGCTGGCACAGGACGAGGCAACGTCCGTGATTTTCGGCATGCCTGCCGAGGCCATCAAAACCGGCGCCGTCGATCAGGTGCTCTCAATCGACGATATTTACCCCGCCATCGAAAAGCGCGTCCTCGGAATCTGCCGCACAACGCCCGCGGGAGTTCGCTAATGCGGTTCGCGGCCCCAGTGAAGACGACCCCGGCAAAGACGGAACAGATCGTTCTCTTCCGTGTCAGCGGGCAATTGTTCGCCATCTCTTCAGCTTCGGTGCAAGAAGTGCGCAGCGCGGACAGCATGTCAGGCGCTGCGACCGAAATCAGTGCCCCCGGACTTCGAAAAGTTCGCCACGTCCTGCGGCGTGGGGACAGGTCGCTTTTCATTGTCAACGGTGCCATGCATTTTGGATTGCATGCGGCGGAGGGAGCACAGCTATTCGTGCTGCGCAAGACGCGCACGGCTCTCTTGATCGATGGCATCGAGAAGATGACGACTATGTCGCGGCTCCAGGCTCTTCCACTCTCCTTCTGCCACGAAGAACGGCAGTGGTACCGCGGACTGACGGCACTCGATCAGACGGTCGTACCGGTGGTGCATCCGGAAGGGTTTTTGTCGCCCGAAGAATTGGCTTTGCTCGATGCGGCTCTTTTGCAAGCGGACAAACCTGCAAGCGAGGATCCAGAGGGGACAAGCTGCGCGCCATGACGGTATCAACCGAACTCGAACTGCAATCCTTCGTCCTGCTGCGGCTGGGCGAACGGCGGTTTGCCATTTCGGCGAAGGAGATTGCCGAGCTCGTGGCCCCCAGCCGCGTTTTTCGTTTTCCGCACCGAACACCGAAATTGGAAGGCGTGATCCTGCGACGTGGCCGGATCGTTCCGGTCTGCGACGTTTCGGAAATGCTGCTGGGAAAGCGCCTGACGTCTCGCCGTTTTTACCTCATCGTCGTTCGCAACTACGGAGCACACAAGGAATGGGTGGCCATCCCGGTCACTGGTGAATGCGAATTGATCAATGCGGAGATGACCGCGGCAGTTGAATCCGATGCTCCTCACGTCGCCGGGTGGCTGTCGCATGACGGTGACGTAATCGAAGTCTTGAATATCGACACGCTCACGCCTGGCCCCGAGCGAGCACTCGCGGGAGCCGCGGGGCGGCAACCACCGGAGGCGCAGTCATGATTCCCGCCGGACATGCCGTCAAGGTTCTTCTCATCGACAGCAACGTTTATTTTGCAAAGCGACTAGGCGATGCATTGAAACGCGAAGGGTTTGAGGTCGTCTCCAGTACCCAAGCGGCTTTCGCGCTTACTACGCTTGAATACGATGCGCCATCCGCCATTCTCTGCGCGACGAATATGCGGGAGATGGGCGCTCTGGAGATTGCCAGAATCATTCACGCGGACTCAAAAAATGCCAATCTGCCTGTTATCGCACTCGGCGACGGAAGCCAGCGCGCGTTGACGACCGCAACAGGCAACCCGCGGTCATTGCCGCGCATGTGAAACAGATCATCGTCAGCAAAGCAGAGGGGTTTCAACCCACGCAGATGCTTTCCCAGTCAGACACAAGCCTCAGCGGCAATTTGACGCACCACGACCTCACGGGCGTCATGCAGATGCTGGGGCACGCGCACCAGACGGGCGCGTTGCACATCAACGCCAGCGATACCGACGGGGTGCTGTTCTACGACGCGGGAACGATCGCTCACGCGGAGTGCGGCAATCTGTTTGGCGATGAAGCCGTGATTCACATTTTGAAGAGCTGTGGAAACACCAACGAAGGCGTCTACAAATTTACCTACGGAACCAGGTCGGCACAGCGCACCGTGCTGCGCTCGGCCACCGACCTTATGATGGATGCCATGCGCGAATTTGACGAAGGAACGCGTGACATGGCAGACAAGGAAGCGCAATGAGCGAAGCGATGACCATTCCGCCGCTGGGAGAAGCTCCTGCCAAACGCACACCTACCGTCTACTTCATCGACGACAGCGCCACGATGCGCGAAGTCATCAAGATCGCGTTTCGCCGCGAGAGTATTACCGTGATTACTTGTGCCGACGCGGCCTCGGCGATGGCACAATTCGAGCAAAACCGGCCCGACGTGGTGATCACTGACGTGATCATGCCCGATCAGGACGGCTACTCCGTGTGCAGCCAAATCAAGCAGCATCCGGAATTCTGTCAAACGCCGGTCGTGCTGATGTCCGGCGTGGTCAATAAGAGCGTCGCCGACAAAGCGGTTGCGGTAAAAGCGGATGAACTAATTCGCAAACCCTTTCAGCCGCAGGAATTGATTGCGCGCGTGAAGAGCCTCCTAGAGCCGAAACGTGGAACGCCCGCGCCCGCCGCTGAACGCTCAACACCTTCAAGCGCTTTGAGCACTCTTTTTTCCCCGCCTCCAGTTCCGGTAGCGCCCCGCCCGGTGGCGCCTCCGCTACCTGCTGCGGCCACGCCGGAATCTGCCTGGCCACGAGCACTTGCCGAGGCCTTCACTCCACGGCAACCTTTGCAACCGCACTTCGACGCCCAACAATCGATGGCCCCCTCGGTTCGGCCTGCTCCGACAGCAGCCGACGTCCAGAAACTTCGTGTGGAAATTGCTCATTTGGACCTTCTGGTGAAGAAACTCCAAACGGAACTGCAGATCGAGCGTCAATATAATCAAGCTCTTGAAACGCAGATTCGCACCCTCACGGAAGTGAGCTAGCTGCGCGAGAGCCGGCCGGGTTACTTCCTATCTTCCGTATAGCACGCGGCACGAAGACCCACTAATATGTCTGGGCAGGTTTAGCTGGGAGATGTATGCGCGGAGACTGTCAGGCGTACCCTGTCCGCCGATCCAAGAAGGAAGCGAAGGTCTCGAATTGATGCTGACGGCCAGAGCTGATTCTTTGCGTAAGCGCTTCTTCCTCTGTCTGGTGCCGCTTTTTTCTATAACTCCAATCGCAGTGGCTGGACAGAACACAACAAAGCCCGGATCGTGGTCCGGCGTCCTTGTGTCCAGCAGCTGCAACGCAGACGAAGCCTTTGCCGAATCCCCCGAGTGCACCAAAAATGTGCCGGGTGCGAAGCTGTCGCTGTATGACGATACGAACAGGGTCATCTACGGCATTGAGCCGCAGGCATCGGTAAGCGCTCACCTGGGAGACACGGTGACCGTCCGGGGAACTCTCGATGACGAGACGATTAGGATCGCTTCCATCGAGTTGATGTCCATTGGACTCGCGGTCGGCCAGAAGGCTCCTGCTTTTTCGGCTCGCGACCAGTTTGGCCGGGTACAGACACTCGATAGCTTGAAAGGAACAAACGGAACGGTTCTTCTCTTCTTCCGCTCAGCGGACTGGTGACCGTTCTGCAAAGGGCAGCTGGTCCAGCTGCAAAGCGCAATCCCGCGATTCGAAAAGCAAGGGGTCAGGCTGGCGGCCATCAGCTACGACTCGGAAGAAATCCTGAAGTATTTTGCTGACCGACACAAACTCCAATACCCCATGCTCGCGGATCCTGACTCGAAGACCATCCGGGCTTATGGAGTCCTCAATACCGAAGCTACCGGTATGCAGAAGGGCTTTGCCCGCCCTGGATTTTTTTTAATTGATACCAACGGCTTCATTCGAGAAAAGTTCTTCGAAGCGAAATACCGAGAGCGGCTTACCGGAAATAGTATTATTGCCAAGCTTTTCCCTGAATTGGGCCAGGAAATAACGGACACGGTCGAAGCCCCGCATCTTCAACTGGCCCTCGAACAATCCGATCCCGTAGGCGTTCCCGGTACTCGCGTCACTCTCGTTGCCGAAGTGCGGCTGCCCCCGGACGTGCATGTGTATGCGCCCGGGACACAGGGTTATAAAGCTATTCAGCTGGTGATTGATCCTATCCCACAACTGGAGCTCAAATCGGCAGTTTACCCGCCGTCCAAGACCCTCTATTTGCCTGCGATCAAGGAACGCGTACCCGTCTTCGAGGGGACGTTGCGCATCAACCAGGATGTGAAAGTGAGCTCGGGGTCAGAGTTCTGGGGCTCGCTTGGGAAAGATGGGAAAATCTTCACGATTACGGGAAAGCTTGAGTATCAGGCGTGCGACAAAACCATCTGCTACCTGCCAACGTCGGTCCCGGTCAAATGGGAACTGCACGTGTTTCCTCTGGACCGGACCCGAGCCCCCGCCGACATGCGTCACAAATAGATAGACGATTTAGACACTCGAAACAAGCCGCATCGCAAAAATCGCCCACGGCTAGCTTCAATTCTTCACAAACTTGGCCTGATTTGACGCTCTCCGCGGTCCCACAAACTCACACGGCCCCAGTTTGTTTCCAGCTGCACGCATCATTTGTTCAGCTTTGCGGTCCAGTTCAGAACGATGGATATCGGCGCGCTCTCTGCCTGCTTCACTTCCGTAATGATCAGAAATCGCTGCCCGTCACGGCTCACGTCATAAACAAAGAGGTCATAGATTGGGACTGGCTGTCGGGGAGCCGCTTGGAAAAGTGCAACCGGGGTGCTGGCATCGAAATTGGCCCCGGTCGCTACCGGCGCGGCCATCATCTTGTCGTCCGACGAAAGGTAGAATAGCTCTTTCCCGTCGCCTCTCCACCGCGGCTGTTCGCCTCCTCCCGTCGAGACTTGCCACTTACCCCTTGGTTCCGGGAAGGAGGTTACGTAAATTTCCCATTTTCCGGTTTCATTCGATGCGTAGGCCACCCATTTCCCATTGGGCGAGAATTGGCCGTTCCTGAGAACGGAAGGAGCCTTCAGGAACAGGCTGCTCTTCAGCTCCGGGAGAGTTAGGAACCTCAAGTCCGTGTCTTGAGTGTATAGAATGTATTTCCCGTCCCTGGACCAGTCATTCGGAAATTTATCAATGCCAGAATGCAGGATACTCAACTCTTCTTGCGCGCCGTCGGAGTTCTTCAATTGCAGGTCATTAAAGGACGTCCTGTTAGAGGCAAAGACCAATCGCCCGGCATCCGGGCTCCAGATGGGCACGGAGTCAGCGGCGGGATCGAAGGTAAGCCGCTTGGCGCTACCGCGTTGCAAATCATAAGTCCAGATGTCGGTATTCTGGCTCGCGATGTCCGTCATACTTACGGCCACCGATTTTCCACTAGGAGCTATGAATACGTTGCCATACACATCGGGTTTTCCCACCGTTCCCAGCCCTTTCCCCTTGCGGTCAAACCACACGAGTTGCGAAAGGGCAACGCCACTCCCGCTCTGAGCGGCAAGTAGGCTTTTGTCGGAGGCCCCAAATACCGCCCTCTTGACCTGCGGCTGGTACTGAATATCGTTCAGAATAGTTGTTGGTTCCCCGGTCAAAGCGAAGCGCTTCAGATCGAATGGTTGGGCGAGCAGAGCCTTGTCCCGGTAAAACAGTAAATAGCCTGGCGCGGCATAGGCCGCGTTGGCCGCGGCTTCCACGACGAATCGTTTCTCAATAGAGTCCAGTGAGCCCACGAAGATGGCATCAACGCCCTTCTGCCCCGCGAAATTGGTTGCCATATACAGGTAGTGCGTTCCGTCGGGCAGAAACATGGGCCACCGATGACTCAATTCTCCACGACTCGTATCCAGCTTGCTGACTGGCGTGACTGTTCCGCCCAATGCCGAGACGCGATACAGCCCCACGCCCGACCGCGCATCTGGTGTGAAGACGATTACACCGTCCTTGTTCCAGGTGCCTCCTCGCCCCGACGGCGCGTCACACACCGTTTGCACCGGGCCGCCTGATACTTCCACCCTCTTCAGCTTTCCATCGGCAAAGAACGCCAGAGATCGTCCGTCAGCCGACCAAAACGGATAGCTGGCGCCCTGGGTATCGGCGAGGTTTCTTGCGCTCCGTGACCCCAGCTCGTAAATCCACAGCGCATTCCTCTGCGCCGATTCCAGATACGCGATTACCGCAATAGCGTGCCCATTGGGAGCCATAGCAAGGTCACGCGCGGAAAATGGCATCGGCGCGGGAAAATACATTGTTTCTTCAGGCGGTTTGGAGCTTGGCCATCGAACAGCCCCGGCGATGGCGGCCCCCGCCAGCACACCGGCGATGAGCCAAGCTGCTCTTTTCCTCGTTTTTCCTGGTGCTTCCTGGAATGCCGGACCCGTCGCTTGCCCGACGCTTTCGGTGATCCACCTCAACTCACTGGCCAAATCACTCGCGCTCTGCCAGCGCTCATCCGGTATTTTTGTTAGGCACTTCTTCACCGCATGATCCAGCGCCAGCGGAGTAAGCGGCTTGATAGAAGTGATCGGGGATGGCTCTCTTTCCAGGATTGCAGAAGCCACGCTTAACTGCGTCTTGCCTTCAAACGCTCGCTTCCCCGTCACCATCTCGTACAAAACCGCGCCCAGCGAGAAAATATCGCTGCGCCCATCCAGTTCTTTTCCTTCCACCTGCTCCGGCGACATGTACTGGAACGTTCCAATGATTGTTCCCTCCTCTGTAACCGGCGAACTTTGCGCTGCCGCGGTAATCGTGGCTCCGCTGGCAAGCGGCACGACCTCCTTCGCCAGCCCAAAATCCAGTAGCTTCGCCCCTGTCGCCGTCAGCATGATGTTGCCGGGCTTCAAATCGCGATGGACCACGCCGCTGCGATGGGCTTTGTCCAGCCCGTCCGCAATCTGCGCCCCGTACCTCAACACTTGCTCCAGCGGCAGCGCTCCTTTCTCCAGACGCTTCGCCAGCGTCTCTCCTTCTACGCACTCCATCACCAGATAGTCGACGCCGTCCTGCGAGCCCACGTCGTGCAAAGTGCAGACGTGCGGATGATTCAAGCTGGAAATGGTCTTCGCTTCACGCTCGAATCGCTGCTTGCGAACCGGATCCGAGGATAGGTGTGCGGGAAGAATCTTGATGGCGACCGTGCGCTCTAGCCGCGTGTCGCGGGCGCGGTACACTTCGCCCATTCCGCCAGAACCAAGCAGGCCGGTAATTTCATAAGGGCCAAAATGTGTCCCCGGAGCGAGAGGCATAAGTGGTCGGGATTATAACCCCGGGAAACCTTCGCCCGGTACCTTCAGCCCGCAGCGGTTACCGGGGATCATTCCCGTTCATAATTTCCGCTCTTTCAGGAACGAGTTTGTAACGCATAAAGATGCGCCTGCAACTAGCTTAGTTTCAGTAACTTCCCCGCGTAAATGGAGAACCCACAGCAGGCTTCGCACGTTTCAAATCTATTTCTATGCAAATCTTGATCCACGCGATGAATGGAAATGCGCCCAATTTCTCAACGGCGTTGCATTCCTCAGAAGCGCGTTCAATGGGTGTATCACTTTTCCCCGCCTTATAACCTGCCCCCGCCTACCCGCGCAGGCAGTTGACGCTCGAACACGGATTCAGTAGCCTCACTCTGAGCCTTTCACTCACTGTTTTGCACTACTTGTTCTGATCGGAGACCTCGATGGGCAACCAGAGCGATTCGGCAATTTCTCGCCGTGAATTTGCGTGGCGCGCTGCCTTGGTTTCCGCCGCTGCATCATTGTCACCGTCAGATCTGCTCAGGTCTGAGTCTCTCGCCGCCACACGGCCGACGCCGCAGGCCGCGAACGCACCGAAGCTATCACCCCAAGGCCAAACCGAGGTCGAATCACGGATTCAGGCTATCTTCGCCCAGTACGGCGACCGGCTTACTGACTCCCAGAAAGCCGATATCCGGCGACTGGCAACCGAAGCACAACCACCGCTTGATCGTCTGCGGGCATTTGCGACGGACAACGGAGATGGGCCGGGGCTTTACCTGAAACCATTGATGGAACGGGAAAAGAAGCCTTCGCCGACGCCGCAAACACCGGCCAATGCGCCGAAAAATTCCTGAGGAGCGTCGCGAATGCCTGGCGAAGAGATTTATCATCTGTCTGTAACTGAGCTGGCGAAACGTCTCGAATCGAAGAAGCTCTCGCCCATCGATCTGACGCACGCATATCTCGACCGCAGCCAAAGGCTCGGAGCGCGATTTAACGCCTACGCCCACCTGATGCCTGAGACTGCCATCGAACAAGCCAAGGCAGCGGAAAAAGAAATCCAGGGCGGCCACTACCGTGGCCCGCTACACGGGATTCCTTACGCCGCGAAAGACTTATTGGCGGTGAAAGGGCTTCCGACCACGTGGGGCGCAAAGCCCTATGCAAACCAGGTCTTCGATTACAACGCGACAGTGATCGAACATCTGAACCGCGTGGGCGCGGTGATGATCGGCAAAGCAGCCATGATTGAACTCGCTGGGGGAATGGGCTACCGCTTCGCGTCCGCATCCTTGCAGGGCGAAGCCAAGAATCCCTGGGACACTAAGTGCTGGACTTGCGGATCGTCTTCCGGCTCAGGGGCGATCGTAGCCGCAGGTCTGGCTGCGTTTGCCATCGGCACGGAAACATGGGGTTCTATCATCTGCCCCTCAGCCTTCTGCGGCGTGAGCGGTCTGCGGCCTACCTACGGACGCGTGAGTCGTTACGGTGCCATGGCACTCGCGCCTTCGATGGACAAGATCGGCCCGATGGCGAGGAGCGCGGAAGACTGCGCCCGCATCTTTGCGGCAATCGCAGGCCATGACCCGAAGGATCGCGGAACGGTGCCCATTGATAAGGGTGCCTTTACCTATTCGCCGTCCATGGAATTACATTCGCGGCCACTAAAGGTTGGCTGGATCACGAACGCATGGAAATCCCTTGCGCCAGGCATTGCCAAGCCCATCGAAGCCGCCACCAGGATCCTCAAGAAGTATTTTCCGGGTGTGAAGGATGTCGCTTTGCCTGTTGGTCCCTGGGAGGAAGCGGGCAGTATTATCGTGGCCGTGGAGTGCGCCGCTTCTTTCCGGTCGCTGATTCGCTCCGGGCGAGTCAGCGAATTGACCGATCCGTTGGGGCAAATCGCGGGCTATGTGAACGAGCAGTACTCCGCCGCAGACTATCTGCAAGCCTTGAAGGTGAGAGAAATCGTCCAGAGGAAAATGGATTCATTGTTTGACACATTCGACGTGATCGCGACGGCGGCGCAGCCTGTTCCAGCGACACCTCTGACCTTGAATCTCGAGACCGATCTGGCTTTTCCCGATCCTCTCGGCGCCATTGGAAATATTTGCGGGCTTCCAGCGATGTCCGTTCCCTGTGGCTTTACCGAGAAAAATCTCCCGGTCGGGCTGCAATTTGTGGGTCGAGCGGGTGACGATTTTGCGGTTATCCAAGCAGGGCGGACCTTCCAACTGCACACCGACTGGCATAAGCGGCATCCAAAGATTCATTAGAATTCGACTTACATTGGCTGAGGAAATGCCGGCAACTTCAGGATTGATTCAGGATCTCGTGAACAGCGCGAAAAAGGGCCCGCCGGCTGAAGGGTTTCGCCAATAAGCGGATGAAGGAGTCGCCCCGTCTAGAGTTTGCGCCCGCCCGTTGGCTGTAGCCGGACATTTATAGAACGCCAAGCTCAGGGCGAGGGTGACTTCTGTTTGGATTTATTTACTTACGCGACAAATTCTCAAACCGGGAAAATACCTAATCGTTTTAATCCTACGGAAGCCTAAGACTCGGATGGGCAATCCAATGGGAAAACGTCGCGAAAAACTGACTGTACCGAGGGCCGGACGACCTAAGAGAACAGCCGACTTTTGTTACCATTCCCCGCGTGCTACGCTCTCCGCGTTCTCTGAAAACCAACATGCCCGGCGTGGTCATGACCTGCGCGGGCACCCCAAGGAGGCGATCCTGTTATGCACGACGCTTGGAAAGATATGTTCGTCATGGGGCTTCCCCTGGTGGAAAAGATCCTTCGCCCGATCATCGTTTATGCCTTCCTGGTGATCAGCCTCAGGCTCTCCGGGAAGCGCGAACTCGTCCAGCTCAATCCGTTCGACTTGGTTGTCTTGCTGACGCTCTCGAACACCGTGCAGAACGCCATCATCGGCGAAGACAACAGTGTCCTGGGCGGAATCGTCGGTGCTACTTCCCTGCTCGTCACCAACTACCTCGTCGTTCGCTTCCTCTACGATCACAGGAAACTCGACCAGTTGGTCGAGGGTAGATCTGATGTCTTAGTGGAGGGCGGCAAGGTGCGCACGCGGAATTTGAAGAGGGAGCTAATTACCGTGGCGCAGCTCGAAGCGGCTGCACGGAAGCAAGGCTTCGAGTCGCTCGCCGAAGTCGAGCAATGCGTGCTGGAGCCCGGCGGGACGCTTACATTTGTAGGGAAGAAGCCGGCCAGCGAGGAACTGCGCCACCAGGAATTGATTGGGAAGTTAGAACACCTCACGCAGGAAATCGCCCTGTTGAAGGGTTCGCAACCGCCCGCACGCGCTTAGTCTAGTGAAGGAAGAATCCTGTCATTGCCAGGGCGATGCCCAAAACACCGATTAGCGCGCCGCCGAACCAGAATCCCTTCCGCTTGGTCAGAAGGGTGATCGAGCAGATGACCAGACCTATTTCCAGAAGCGCCTCTCCACCATCAAAGCGGTCCGCTTTGCGCACCGTCAAATCGCGCTCTTCCTCCAAATTCCTCGCTTCCTTGCTGACATCGACTTTGTCACCTTCGTAGTGCTCGACTTCCTTCGTATATTTCTCTTTTAGTACTTCGCCCATCTCTCTGTTCAGCGGTGCCACCAGCCTGACCACGTCGGAGAATCCCTGAGCTTCGTGAAGGCGGACGCTCTTCGCCTGGTACTGCGTCCAGCGACTGGCGGATTGAGTTTCTAGGCGCAACGCTTCGGTATGCGACCGATGACCGAGCAAGGACGCACCGGCCACAAATACCGCCATGATCGAGATCGTAATCGAGACGGGGAGGACCAGCGGATGATCCTCGTGCACCTGATGACTTTCGGGAAGTCCGATACCCTCGCTCATGCCATGCCTCTCCTACTTTGGGCTTAAAGCGCAGAATCAGAAGAAATCACCTGCAGGGATTCGTGCGCCGCCCCCAGCGTAAGGTCAATATCTTGGGAGGTGTGCGCCGCGGAGACAAAGGCTGCCTCAAACTGTGACGGCGCCAAAAATATGCCCCGATCCAGCATCTCCCGAAAAAACCTCGCGTATCTTTTCGTGTCGGAACGCTTGGCATCGCGGTAATTTCTCACCGGCTCCGGTGTGAAAAAAACCGTCGAAAGCGAGCCAGTGGCATTAACCTGTGCAGGAATTCCGGCGTCAGCCAGTTCAGCGCGGAGACCAAATACCAGCCGCCGCGCCAGTTGTGTCATCTCCTCATACAGACGGGGCTCTGCGAGTTGTTTGAGCGCCGCAATGCCCGCTCGCATCGCCAGTGGGTTGCCTGCGAGGGTGCCCGCCTGATACACCGGCCCGAGCGGCGCGACATGGTCCATCAACTCGGCGCGCCCTCCATAAGCTGCCACGGGAACTCCCCCTCCGATGATTTTTCCGAGTGTCGTAAGGTCCGCTTCGACACCGAGAAGTCCCTGAACGGAGCCATTGTGCAAACGAAATCCCGTGATCACTTCGTCGACAATTAGCAACGCGCCGTTCTTGTGGGCGATTTCATGCAATCCTTTTAAGAAACCGGTCTCCGGAGGAACAACTCCCATGTTTGCGGCGATCGGTTCGACGATGACCGCAGCGATCTTATCCTTATGCTGAAGAAATATGCGTTCGACCGCCTGGAGATCGTTATAAGGCACGTTCAATGTCAACGCCGCCAGCGCCGCAGGCACTCCCGGGCATTCGGCAATTCCGAGCGTAGCGAGACCAGAACCCGCCTGCGACAGGAAACTGTCGGCGTGCCCGTGATAACAGCCTTCGAATTTGACGATGAAGTCTCGCTTCGTCACTCCGCGTGCTAGTCGCACCGCGCTCATAGTTGCCTCAGTGCCGCTCGAGACAAAGCGAATCTTCTCAACGAAAGGAATCGCCCGCGTAATCAGGGTGGCCAGCTCCAGCTCCAGCTCGGTTGTCACCCCAAAACTTGTGCCCCGGCGTGCCTGGTCGGCAATCGCCTCGCTGATGGCGGGATTTGCGTGTCCCAGGATCATCGCCCCCCAGGAGCACACATAGTCGAGCAGCTCGTTTCCATCCGCGTCGTAGAGGTGTTGCCCGCTCCCACGCTCGATGATCAGCGGCTCCCCACCGACGGACCGGAACGCCCGGACGGGACTGTTCACGCCACCAACCAACACCTTCTCGGCGCGCTCGAAAATCTCGCGGGAACGCTTGCGCTCGCGCTTCAATCGGGGTGGTGCAGTACTCATGTTTTCTCGATTAAATTTATCACGGCTTCAGCCAACGTGCGACATCCTTGGCGTGATAAGTAAGAATGATTTCTGCTCCGGCGCGCTGGAGGCCCGTCAGGATTTCCAGAACAACTCGCTTTTCATCCAGCCAACCCTTCTGCGCCGCCGCCTTGACCATGGCGTATTCTCCGCTGACGTTATATGCGCCAACCGGAACATCAAACGCATCGCGCACCCGGCGGATGACATCCAGGTACGTCAGCGCGGGCTTCACCATCACCATGTCGGCACCCTCTTCGAGATCCAGCTCCACTTCCTTCAACGCCTCTCGCGCATTGGCTGGGTCCATCTGATAGCTGCGCCGGTCGCCAAACTGGGGAGCCGATTGAGCCGCTTCCCGGAAGGGTCCGTAGAAGCCAGAGCAATATTTTGCGGCATAGGAAAGAATGGCAATGTTGTCGAACTGGTGTTCATCCAGTGTTTCACGAATGGCCCCCACCCGCCCGTCCATCATGTCTGACGGGGCGACGATGTCGGCGCCGGCGCGCGCGTGTGAGAGCGCCTGCTGAGCAAGAATCGCCACCGTGGAATCATTGGCCACTTCGCCGTTCTCGATAACGCCACAATGACCATGGTCCGTGTATTCGCAGAGGCAGACGTCGGTAATGACAAGAAGTTTCAGCTTGGCTCTGCGAATCGCTTCAATGGCGAGCTGGACTACGCCCTGGTCGCTCAGGGAGCTGGTGCCGCGTGGGTCCTTGGATTCGGGCAATCCAAAAAGAATGATCCCGGGAATCCCAAGCGACTCAACCTCGCGGCATTCCTCCACTATCTGATCGACAGACTGCTGGTAAACGCCGGGCATGGAGCCGACTTCCTGGCGAACCTTTGCACCCGGACACACGAACATCGGATAGATGAGACCCGACGTGGTAAGGCGTGTCTCGCGAACAAGGTCACGCAGCGCGGCGCTCCGCCGCAAACGCCGCGGTCGATGGGTGGGGAAGCTCATGCTCTCTTTGTTCCTGCCGGCGCCCGTTTCACGGTACCCGCAAAATGTTTCTCTAACGCATTGACCACCGCGGCTGCCGTCGTGTCTCCTGCCAACACGGTGCGCCCGACACCGGCCTGGCGCAACACGTTCGCGGTGACCGGTCCAACCGCCGTGATGGCCAGTTTATCTTGCAGAGCGCGCAATTGCTCGCCCCCAAACAGCTCGGCGAAATGTTGGACCGCCGAGGGACTGAAAAATAGAACCGCGTCCGCCGCGCCTTCGGCGATCTGCCTCAAATTTCTTTGATCCACATCGGTTGGCTTCAACGTGCGGTAGGCGATCACTTCTGTGACCTGCGCGCCACGCCGCTTCAATGCTGGTGGCAAATCCGGATTTGCACGATCGCTTCGTGGCAAGAATACTTTCGCTCCTTGAAGCCGGTCACCCAACTCCTCCGCCAGCGCCGCCCCGGTGTGCGTCTCCGCAACATACTCGACGGGAAGTCCGGCCTGCCGAGCGGCTTCGGCGGTCACCGGACCGACAGAAGCGATTCGCAGCTTGCTCCCTGAGCGAAGCAGGCTACGCTGCAGCTCCTTCCCTCGCTTTATCACCGCGCGAACCGCCTGCGCGCTGGTAAGAATGATCCAATCAAATTGCTGGATTTCCTCGATCGCTCGATCGAGCGGCGCGAAATCTTCCGGGTCTGCGAACGACACTAGCGGAAGCACTACGGGAATGGCTCCACGTGCGGAGAGTTCCTTCGCCAGCATCTCACTCTGCGCCGCCGAACGTGTTATGACAATTCGCCTGCCGTCCAAGGCACTTGGAGATGCTTCAGCCACGCTGGCGGCTCACTTCTTCCAGGATCGACTGTGCGCCCGCCTCGATGAGTACCCGCGCCATGCGCTCTCCAAGTTGCGCCGCCTGATCCGGGGGAGCGGTGGCGCGTTCCTTCACGTATTGCGACGCGCGCAAGGAACAAACGCATGCGTCGAGCAATAGTTGGTTGCGCTCAATACGTGCCCAAGCCCCCATGGGAACCTGGCATCCACCATGCAAGGCAGACAAGAGTGCGCGTTCCGCAATGATCGCCGTGCGGGTCTCGGCATCGTCCAAAGGTGCCAGGAGGTCCGCTGCTTCCGTGTCCTTCAGCCGGCACTCCACCACGATAGCGCCCTGCCCGACCGCCGGCATGCACACTTCCGGCGAGAGCACCTCGGAAATCCGCTGGCTCAAACCCAGTCGATCGAGGCCCGCTTTGGCGACCATTACCGCTTCATATTCCCCGCTCTCCACTTTGCGTAGTCGAGTGTCTATGTTTCCCCTGAGGTCGCGGAGATCGAGGTCCGGCCGGAGGTGTTTCAACTGCGCTTGCCGCCGCAGACTGCTCGTTCCAACACGCGCTCGCTGCCGCAGATTCGCCAGCGTAGAACCTACCAGGCAATCACGCACATCATCACGCCGGCAAACCGCAGGAAAGATGAGCCGGGAAGGAATGTCGGTCGGCACGTCCTTCACGCTGTGCACCGCAAGATCGATCGATTCCTCCAGCAATGCCTCCTCCAGCTCCTTGATAAAAATTCCCTTGCCCCCGATCTGCGTCAGCGGCGCTTGCTGCATCTTGTCCCCGCTGGTCTTGATGATGACAATCTCCGCTTCCATGCCGGTCGCGGCAAACAGCTGTTTGCGAACGGACTCCGCCTGCCATTTGGCGAGCATGCTGCCGCGAGTGCCAATCCGCAGGATTCTCACGGCTTCTCTCGGTTGGAAAGAAACAGATCGCGCAAAGCTTCGACGTTTTGAATCTTCCGCCGGAGTTCTTTCTCCCCTCGCAAGCGTTCCGCAGGCTGCAGAACCAGCTTCTCCAGCATCTCATCCATCAATTTTTCCACTTGGGCGCGATCCGTCTCCGTCAGATGCCTCAACGGCTCCATACGTGACCGGATGAATGACGCGCGCTCCTCCCTCATTTTCTTCCTTAGCGCATCAACAAGTCCAACCAGCTCGACGCTCGCCTGCCAAGAGAGAAACTTGGTCACATGTTCGTCGACGATGCCCTGAGCCCGGGGAACCTCGCTTGCTCGAGCGTTGCGATTCTGCTGGACGATGTCGCTTAGGTCATCCGTGTCGTAAACGTAGACGTTGTATAGCTCCGCAACCCTGGAGTCTATGTTCCGTGGCACGCCTAGGTCCATCAGGAACAACGCGCGATTTCCGCGCGCCGCCATTGCTCGCTCGACGATATCGCGGCGCAGCACCGGTTCATCCGCGCTAACCGAGGACACCACCACGTCCGGCGACTGCAGCGCGGTATCCCACTCACCCCAGTCGACGACCTTTCCAATGAACTGCTTGGCCAGCTCCTCCGCGCGGTCGCGTGAGCGGTTCATGACATGGAGTTGCGCGATCCCACGATCCCGGAGTTGCGACACCACTTGCTCGCTGATCGTGCCGGCCCCCAATACCAGCGCTTTCCGTTCGTTCAGTTTTCCAAAAATGCGTTCTGCCAGTTTCACTCCGGCAGCAGCCACTGACATGGGCCGCGTGCCAAGCTCCGTTTCCGTGCGCACACGCTTCCCGACCTCCAGAGCGCCCTGGAAGAGGCGATTCAGCACGGGCCCCGTCGCGCCGCGCTCGTGCGCGAAGCGATACGCTTCCCGCACCTGGCCCAGAATCTCCGCTTCGCCGAGCAGCATGGAATCGAGCCCCGCCGCAACTCGAAAGAGATGCTTCACGGCTTCGCGATCGTAGTGGTGATAGAGCGAGACGCTGAGAATATCCGGACGCACCGAATGGAACTCGCTCAGAAAAATAGAAAGGCCCGGGGCACACTCATGGGAGGATTCCGGCGGCACACCATACACTTCGCTGCGATTGCAGGTCGAGAGCACCAGCGTCTCTTCGAGAATTCCCCGAGCGCGGAGCTCCTCAGACGCCCGCTGGGCCTGCTCCGCCGTGAAAGACACCTTCTCACGCACCTCTACGGGCGCTGTGCGATGATTCAGTCCGACGAGAACAATTTCCATAGCGCGCTTCAAGCGCTCCTAAAAGTAGCGGTGACTTTGCGAGAGATATAGATTTACGACCGTAAAGCTCAGCACTACAATCACAAAATTGAAGACGCACAATCTTGAAGCCCGCGCCCCACGCCACGCCGCAGTGCCCGCCAGACGGAGGTACGCCGCATACAGCAGGAGCACCAGCAGCGTGACCACATACTTTGGATCGTAAAACGAATATTCGCTGCTCAGCCGATCGACCCAGACGAATCCCAAGGCTGTACCAATCGCAATGGAAACCAACCCTACCAGAACACTCGACTTGCTCATGCGCTCCAGCAATTCGAGCGGCGGCAACCGCCAGACCATGTTGCCGAGTTTGTGGCTTCGCAGCAGGCGTTCCTCTCCCAGGAAAATCAGGCTAAGAACAAAAGAGAGCGCAAACCCCGCATAGGCAAGGATGCTTAGGGTAACGTGAAACGCAAACGTGGCCCCGTGCGCCGCAGGCGGCGAAAGCCGGTCGGCCGGGGCCAGATGCGCAGCGAGAAAGAACACCAAGATAAAGGGCATAACGAAGGCTCCGACAGATCGCTGCCGATGATACAACTCTAGGCCCAGATAGGTCAGCGCCAGAAGCCAGCCAAAGAGCGACATGGATCCGTACAAGTCATGGTATGGAACCGTGTGCAAACCGCGGGACCTCTCCAAAAGCGCAAAATAATGCGAAACCAGGCCTAGCCCCAAGACCAGCGTGCCTAATCTACCCGTGAGTTTCTTCCCCGTACCCAGAAAGCGAACATACAGGACAAAACTCAATAGATAGGCGAGCGCAGTCAAAATTGGGAATATATGATTCATTCTTTGCACCTGAGCCACTGGCTCATCCGCCGCACCGACTTAACAACTGTTCTGCTCCCCTGAACCGACCCAATTCTTCAACATTTCGAGTATAGCTTACCCTTGCTGGCGCTAGCACAATTCGATACCGCCTTAGTACTCGTACCAGCAAGACCGGCCGGGATTTGCTATCCTGGATGTCCCAGACGAAATATGACTCCACCGATTGCTTCGATTAACCGAAAAGATCTATTCCTTCGTGCCTGCCGTGGGGACGCCCTTCCGCGAGTTCCGGTCTGGATGATGCGCCAGGCTGGCCGCTACCTACCGGAATACCGCGAAATCCGTGCAAAGCACGCATTCCTTGACGTTTGCAAGACGCCGCAACTTGCGGTCGAAGTCTCCCTCCAGCCCTTTCGCAGGCTGGGCGTTGATGCGGTCATCGTTTTCTCGGACATTCTGATTCCCGCCGAAGCTATGGGGTTGCAGTTGGAACTCGGCGACGCCGGTCCAAACCTGCCGAATCCGGTGCGTTCCAAGGCGGACGTCGACCGGCTCAAGATTTTTGACCCGGAGACAGATACTGGCTTTCTGCCAGAAGCCATCCGGCGCATCGTGAAATCCGTCGGCCCCGAGGTTCCCGTTTTGGGTTTTGCTGGTGCCCCGTGGACCCTGGCCAGTTACATGGTGGAAGGCAAGACCAAAGAAGGATTTGCTACGGTAAAGAGTTTCCTCTACCACCAGCCAAAAGCTTTTCGCGCTCTACTCCATCGTATCGCCCAGGCAACGATTCCCTATCTGCGGGCGCAAATCGCTGCCGGAGCGACCGCTGTCCAGTTGTTCGATACTTGGTGCGGCGAGCTGAATTTGCAGGACTATGAAGACTTCGCGCTTCCAGCCATTCAGGAGATCATTGCGGGCCTTAGCGGCTCAGTGCCCGTGATTTATTACACGAAAGCGTCACAACATCTGCTTCCCGCCGTGGCGCGCACCGGCGCGAATGTGCTCAGCGTCGATTGGCGCGTGGATTTGGCAGAGATTCGAAAGACGCTGGGTCCGAAAATCGCGTTGCAAGGCAATGTCGATCCGGCGGTCTTACTTGGCCCTCAGGAGAAAATTCGCGAAGTAACTCTGGACGCAATCAATTCTCTCGGCGGCCACGGTCACATCCTCAACCTTGGCCACGGCATTTTGCAGCATACACCAGTCGAGAATGCTCAGCTATTTATCGAGATGGGCCAACGAGCGTTGCTTCACCATGCAAGACCTGCTGGGCAGGTGCGGTAGGAGGCGCCAAGCATGACACTCGCACATCCAAGCCTGCAACAAATGAACGGTGAGCTCCATGTCGGAGAGGAATTTCTCTCCAAGTACAATCGCCCGGGGCCGCGCTATACGAGCTACCCCACGGCGCCGGTCTGGAACGACGCGTTCGGTCCAGACGATCTAGAAAGGGTGCACGAAGAGGCTGAGAGTGCCAGGACACCTGTTTCTCTCTACATGCATATTCCCTTCTGTGAAAGCCTGTGCCTCTTTTGCGCGTGCAACGTCGTCATTCAGAAGAACAAAAATGTCGCGCCCCCTTATCTTGACGTGCTGAAGCGAGAGATGAAGCGCGTCAGCCTCAGCGTCTCGAAGAACCGCCGCGTGGTCCAGTTCCATTGGGGCGGCGGCACACCAACCTACCTGACGCCCGAACAGATCGAGGATCTGTTTGCCTTTACAAAAGACCATTTCCATTTCGACGCCGACAGTGAAATTGGCATCGAGGTCGACCCACGGGTGACCTCCCGCGAGCATCTCGAAACTCTGCGCAAGCTTGGCTTTAACCGGCTCAGCATGGGCATTCAGGACTTTCACGCCGATGTACAGGAAGCCGTGCACCGCATTCAGCCGTACGAAATGACGCGCGACCTACTCTTCGCGGCGCGCGATCTGGGCTTTGATAGCATCAACGTCGACTTGATTTACGGCCTTCCTTACCAAACGGCGGACACTTTTTCCCACACCGTGGATCAGATTCTCGGACTGGCCCCGGATCGCATCGCCCTCTTTAGCTACGCGCACGTGCCTTGGTTGAAGAAGCAGCAAGGCTCATTCGCCGCACACCTTCCTGAGGGTATGGAAAAATTTGAGATCTTCCGCGTGGGCCTGCTCAAGTTTCTGGAGGCCGGCTATCTCTACATCGGCATGGACCACTTCGCGAAGCCCGGGGACGAGCTGGCCGTTTCGCAACAAAACCGGACGCTGCACCGCAATTTTCAGGGTTACACCACCAAAGCGGGCGCCGACCTATATGGCATGGGCATCACCGCCATCAGCGGCATTCAAGACGCCTATGCTCAAAATCACCGCGATATCCCGACATGGGAGAAAGCCGTCGCCGAACGCGGCCTCGCCACCATGCGCGGCTATCATCTTTCGAACGAGGATCGCCTGCGCCGCACTGTCATCAGCCGCCTGCTGTGTCATACCATCGTGCTCAAAGAGGAAATTTCACGCGAATTCGGCATCGATTTTGATCAGCATTTTGCGGAAGAGCTTCGACGCCTGGAGCCGTTCCGCCAAGACGGCCTAGTGCACCTCGAACGAGGCGAGATCCGCGCCACTTGGCTCGGCCGCATCTTCATCCGCAATCTGGCCATGCTTTTCGACCCCTATCTCGAAAAACAGCAGCTCATCGCCAAGCCGCTCTTTTCGAAGACTCTCTGATCCCGCGAGAGGATGCTCACATCTCAGTGACCCGTCACGTCCCAGCACTGGTGGTCGGTGGTGGCATCTCCGGCCTAGTCTGCGCTCTCGCTCTCCGGAAGGCGGGGATCGAGGCACAACTAGTCGAGGCCTCTCCGCGTCCCGGCGGTGTCATCAACTCCATAACGCGCGACGGCTTCCTACTAGAATTGGGGCCTCAAAGCTTCAGCGGCACGGCCCAACTTCATCAGCTATGCGAGGACCTCGGGATTTCTGATCAAGTCGTTCTGGCCCCGCCACGTGCACCGCGCTATATCCTGATCGACGGCGAACTCCGGTCCGTGCCCCTCAGTGCTCCTGCGCTTTTCATGAGTTCGCTGATCAATGGAGCGACCAAATGGGCTCTCGTGCTTGACATCCTCGGAAAAAGCACTCCTCCCGATGGCGACGAATCCGTGGCCTCCTTCGTTCGCAGAAAATTCTCCGCTCAGCTCCTCGATCGTCTGGTTGGGCCCTTTGTTTCTGGGATTTATGCAGGTGATCCCGAACGCCTAAGCGTTCGAAGCGCCTTCCCGCAACTCTGTGAAGCAGAAAAAGTCTCCGGAAGCATTGTTCGCGGTATGTTGCGGCTCGCCAAAACAAAAAAAGCTCCTCGCGGCGAGTCCACGCTTCAAACCTTTCGCGATGGCAATCAAACCCTGGCAAGCGCCATTTCGCGAAAACTCGGCGCTGCGCTGCTGACAGAAACGAGCCTCACCGGAATTGTTAAGCGCAGTGATGGCTCCTTTGCAGCTCACCTGGACGCAAATGGCCGGCAAGAATCCGTCACGGCGCAATCCTTGGTCGTGACCACACCCGCGGAGGTAACAGGAAAATTGCTGGTCCGGCTTGATTCGCAATTCGAATCACTTCTGGGTTCTGTGGAATACGCCCCTGTCGCCGTAGTCTCACTGGGCTATCGTAAGAAGGATGTCTCGCACTCCCTGGACGGTTTCGGTTTCCTCGTGCCTCGCTCCGCCGGCCTCCGCGTTCTCGGCAGCGTCTGGAATTCATCGCTCTTCCCAGGTCGCGCCCCCGATGGCCAGGCTCTGCTCACCACTTTCGTGGGCGGAGCAACCGACCCGGCAGTCGCAAACCTGAAACTAGAAGAGCTTGCAAATCTGGCACATCGCGAAATCTCACCTGTCCTTTTCATCAAGAGTAACCCGGCCTTCTCCCATGTCACGATTTGGCCACGCGCGCTTCCACAATATAATCTCAGTCACGGAGATCGCTTGGCACGTATCGAGAATCTCCGGGCACAATTCCCCGGAATCTGGCTCGCAGGCAATTATCTGCGTGGACCTTCCATCGGTTCCTGCGTCGAGCAGGCCCTGACCGTCGCGGATGAAGTTCGGGACTGGCTGGCGCAGTAACCTCTTGTAAGATCATCCGCTTGCACCGCTCTGCCGTATATTGCTAGAGACGAAGAAGCTAACCCCAAGCTAACCCTTGTTCCTGGAGGCGTTACTAACCATCGCAAAAGTGTCGCCCGACGCGACGCTTGCGCAGCGGCTTCGCCAGAAGGATGTGCACGCTTTCGAGCAGCGCTACGACCGCCATTCGCGCATTGTCCACCAGCTGCTGCCGCGTATCGTGCAACCGGCAGGGACGGCCGAAGAGGTTCGCGCGCTGATGGGCTCCCTGAACTGGCAGAAAAAGAAAGCGCTTATTTTGAGGAACTTAGCGCACTACCTTCCATATCGCAGCGCCAAGCGCGTCTTGCGCCGCGCAGCGGCTTCGTCGAATCGACGCCGCTCCTCCGGAGTTTTCACAATCAGCGGCGGCACGGGTTTGGGCATCCGGGTATGCTCGTCAACGGCTACAAACGTCACATATGCTGTTGTCGTATGCCTCCTCTCTCCGGTCAACGCATTCTCGGAATAGACCTCGACGCCTACCTCTATCGAGGTGCGGAACACTCGATTAACCTGCGCTTTCAAGTTCACAATTTCGCCAAGATTCACCGGATTACGAAAGTCGATGTAATCCACCGACGCGGTGACCACATAGCTGTTCGAATGCCGGTGCGCGGCCAATGCCGCAACCATGTCAACCAGGTGCATCAC
>WNFP01000041.1_pt1 | contig 82047 bp, 54 predicted proteins | sample 5400201 | NCBI WGS metagenome assembly WNFP01 (sample SAMN13153355, study PRJNA577476) | soil metagenome | isolation source: 115 cm saprolite under Madrone tree | place: USA:California | collected 2016-06-14
CGACAGTCACCTTTGAAAATCCGGCGGTTGTCAATCTCGCGAACGCCGACGCGGGCGTCACGGGCACAAACGTGCTCCGGATGTGCCCCACTCGGTTCAGCCACCCATCCGGAATCTCAAGCGCCAGGAACACTCCAGCAGGTCGAAGCACCCGCCAAATTTCAGCAAAAGCGCGATCCTGCAGCTGTTCGGAGCGCAAGTGGTGAAGCATCAGGATCGCGATAGCCGAAGAAAATGTCCCGTCCGAAAAAGGCAGCGTCGCAGCATCCCCCTGAACCACCGTCACACTCGCGCCATCGACGCGTGCACCGAGCTTCGCCGCAAACGCGTGGTCATACTCAAGACTTGTAACCCGCGTGGCCAGATGCCCCAACTCCTTTGTTGCTGCACCCGGCCCCGCGCCAAGCTCAAGTACGTGCTCGCCAAGCTCCGAACCTTCGAGAATCCACGGCAGAAGTTGCCGCCGCGTTACATAGCGCCAGAACGACGACCCACAGAACCAAGTTTCGAGTCCATTCATCGATAGCTCGGAGGACTTCGAGGCCTCTCAACTCTAACGCGAGCCCGGCGGCTCAGTGAAGCAAAGTGTGGATTCGGCGTAACGAAGAAGCGAATTGATCGGCGTTATAAGCCGACGGATTCTCGAGCTGCTGGAATAACTCATTGATGGCCGCGCGGACTTCGGCGGCGTTCGCCGGCTTGGCGTCCTTGCTATACGCGACATAGAGCGAATCGATGGCCATGGCCGCCTGCTCCGCTGCGCGCTCGTCGGCCAGCGCAATATTCTCGGCGTCGTCCGAAATGCGCTGGAGCATGCGTAGCGCAACCGCTTGACCGTACTGCATGGTCGCAAGGCGTTCCGCGATGCGCTGGGCCAGCGGCGCCGCCGCCGAAGCCGCCGACGCGACGGCGTTACGATCCGGATTCAGCTTGCTCATCTCTTCGGAAACGGCGAGCAGTTGACGGTCTAGTTCTTGCGCGTTCGCCGAGTCAATCTGCTTCGCTAGCAATCGAAATACCGCGTACCTCGAACTGTTCCATGCCGGATCACCGGGACGCCGCCCGACGTAGCCATGTTCCTGCCGCCAACTGTCTTTCGCAGCACCCAGTGCATGGTGACACGCGAAGCAGGAAAGCTCGGAATACTCCGGCCACACATCTTTTTTATCGGCGCGTTCATTCCTCGCGCGCCAAGTCAGCCGCTCCATCGCCGCGCGCAGTTGCACCGCTTGTCCGGCGCTCCACTCGCGCACGCCTACCCAAGCGGCGTCCTCTGCGGGTTTTCCCGGCTCCGATTCGCGCGGAACCTTCCAGTGACGCGGCATCACCGCCGAGAACGAATCCAACTCGAAGTACAAATCCGGATGCCCCGCCGCAATCATCTGGTGATCAACGAATTTGTTTCTCACCCCCAGATGGCATTCCAGGCATTTCTCCGTGCGGTGAATGACGTCCCGAGTGTCGTGCATTCCCGTCGCGACTGATTTTTCATGCGGCCACGCTCTTGTCGTGTGCGGTCCCAGCCACGCCGACGCCGGCCCGTGGCAGTTTTCGCAGGATACCCCTTCTGAGATTTCAAACGCGCGTCCGCGCTGCTCCGGCGCCGGGTTCAACGCATGGCACGCCAGGCACTTGGGTGCTTCTTCCGCCTTCGCGCCCAGTTTCAGGATGAGCGCCATGCGTTCGCCAACATCTCCGAGCAACGCCTGATACGCCCGGCTGTGCTTGTCCCGGATGATCCACGTCGAATATTCGTTCTGCAAGATCCGGCTGTCCGGGATGGGCTTCACGCTTCCGTGACAACTCGTCGCTGCGCACGACCCCGGTCCGATATATTTGATGGGCTCATTCTGCGCCGAAAGCAACGCCGTGAGCGTCATGAACCATGCGCATAAGACCACACCCAGCATCGAGGAGTTGGAGGCTTTGCGCATTCGGTATGCCGGCGAGGTCTGTTTGCTTATATCGTTTGCGCCGCGTGGAAGTCAACGGGCGGCGGTGCCTTTTTCGCGCCGCGCCGCGAAAAGCCAAACGCGTGCTATTTACACCCGCCTTCCCTGCCAGTAGTATGCAGGGGATTCAGCACGCCACTTCGCGCCGCGCATCTCTTGGAAAACATGCTCGGCGCCGTTCGCGCGAGACGGGGCGCCGTGATCTTCGACGACCTTCGGGCCATCCAGCTTCGTTACGGTTTCCTACCCAAGGCGGAACTCGAGGGTCTTTCACAACGCACCCAGACGCCCCTCTACCAAATCCACAGCGTCGCGAGTTTCTATCCTCATTTTCATCTCCTCCCGCCGCCCAAAGCGGAGGTTCGCGTCTGCGCTGACATGAGCTGCCATCTCAACGGCGCTTGCGAGTTGCGCGCCGATCTCGAGCGCCGCTTCGCTAATTCTCGGCCAGAAGATGTACAGATTCGCGACGTCTCCTGTCTCGGCCGCTGCGATCATGCTCCGGCAATTTCCATCAACGATCACATCTTCACCGATGTCACCGCCGCTCACGCCGAACAGATCGCCCGCAACGCCATCGAAGGCAACGCCATTCACGAGCCGCATCCCGAGCTCCCCCGCATCGCTTGCAAAGCCGATCCATATGGCGAGAGTGAAAAGTACGGCGTCGTCCGCAAGCTCACTCAATCGAAGGCCTGGGAGGCGGTCCTCACCCAGCTCAAAGCCGCCGAACTGAAAGGCATGGGCGGCGCGGGATTTCCCACCAGCATGAAATGGGATCTCGTTCGCAAACAGCCCGATCCCGTGAAATACGTTGTCTGCAATGCCGATGAAAGCGAGCCCGGCACCATCAAGGACCGCTTCATCATGACCAATCTGCCTCATCTTCTCATCGAAGGCATGATCATCTCGGGCCTGGTCACCGGCGCTAAGCGCGGCATCCTCTATATCCGCCACGAATATCATCTTCAGGAAGAAATCCTTGGCGCAGAGATTCGCCGCTGTTATGGCCAGGGACTTCTAGGCAAGGGGCTTCTTGGCAGCGACATGGATTTCGATCTTGAGGTTTTTGTCAGCCCCGGCGGCTACATCTGTGGTGAAGAAAGCGCGCTCATCGAAGCCATCGAAGGCCATCGCGCCGAGCCGCGCAACAAGCCTCCCTTCCCCGGCCAGATCGGCCTTTGGCAAAAGCCCACGGTCATCAACAATGTCGAAACCTTCATCAACGTTCCGCAAATTCTCGCACGCGGGGTCGATTGGTTCGTCTCCCAAGGCGCCGGTGGCTCGCGCGGCCTGAAATTTGTCGCTGTCAGCGGCCACGTTACCCACCCCGGCATTTTCGAAGTTCCCATGGGCGTGCCCATGCGCGATATTATCTTAAACCACGCGGGCGGCGTTCGTAGCGGCCGTCAACTAAAAGCCTTCGCCCCGTCCGGCCCCTCGTCAGGCTATCTTCCCGCTTCGATGGCGGATGTCCGTCTAGACTTCAGAGCCCTCGCCGAAGCCGGCTCCATGCTGGGCTCTGGCGCCATTGTCGTCTGTGACGACACCACTTGCATGCTGGATATGGCCCTCAACGCGGTGCGCTTCTATCGCAACGAATCCTGCGGCAAATGTGTCCCCTGTCGCGTCGGCTCGCAGAAAATGGCCGACATACTCGTGCGCTGGACGCAAGGCGCGGTGCCTGAAACACATTATCGCGCCGATGTCGCGCTCCTCGACGAGCTCTCCGAGGCCATGAGTCTCACTTCGATCTGCGGCCTCGGCCAGATCGCGCCGGCGCCGATTCAATCCGTGCTGAAGCATTTTCGCACTGAAGTCGATGCCCACGTTTTGCATGGCCAATGCCCCAGTGGAATTTGCTTTACAGCCGCTGCGCGCGCCGGCGAAGCCCAGCGTGTGGGAATCCGCCCTTAATTATGACCACTGCAACCACACCAGTGGGCTTTGTCGACATATCCCTCGACGGCCAACCCGTCCGCGTACCCGCCGGCACGAGCGTTTTCGATGCCGCGCGCCTGAACGGCATCAATATCCCCACGCTTTGCCATCTTCAAAACCAGACACCTGTCGGCGTCTGCCGCCTCTGTGTTGTGGACACCGGCGCCCGTGTACTCGCCGCCTCCTGCGTCCGCTCGGTCGAACCCGGCATGAAAGTTGTCACCAACTCTGAAAAAGTAGTGAATGCGCGCAAAACTCTTCTTGAATTGTTGATCTCCGATCACCCATGGCCTTGCGCGCGCCAGCAGAATTCGGGCGACTGCGAATTGGAGACGCTGGCAAAAGCCGCCGGCGCTTCACCAACCCGCTTTGCGAAACGCACGGTGGCCCGCGGCAAGGATGATTCTTCCCTGGCCATCGCCGTCGACCACGACGCCTGCATCCTCTGCGACCGCTGCATCCGCGCTTGCGACGAAGTCAAAAGCAATTTTGTTCTCGGCCGCATGGGCAAAGGCTATTCCGCCGGTATTGCCTTCGATCTTAATTCTCCGATGGGCGATTCCACGTGTATTTCCTGCGGCGAGTGCATGGTCTCGTGCCCCACGGGCGCGCTGACCAACAAAAGCGTCGTGGGCACGGTGATCGCTGCCGGTCCGGATGCGCAGGGACTGGAAGCCGAGGATCTTTTGCAGATCCCCGTATTCAACGGCGTCTCCGGAACCTTCCTCGACCTCAATCGCGGCGCCATCGTCAAGCACCGTTTTCGCAAGGACCAAATCATCTGCCGCGAAGGCGAATTCGGCTCCACGGCTTTTTACATTCTCGAAGGAAAAGCCAAAGTCTCCATTTCCACTCCCATTGCCCACGTCAAGACCCAAGGCGGCGCAAAGGGCTTCTTCAAGCGGCTGACCAGCACACTCGTCGCGCGCGAAGAAGACCAGCGCGAGGAGGAAGCGCGCGACAGAACCATTCCCATCGATGCCTCCGTCGACCTCGCTTACGGCAATCCTGTCGCCGAGCTCGGCCCCGGCGATCTCTTCGGCGAGATGACCTGCATGAATTTTTATCCGCGCTCCGCCACAGTCATCGCGCAATCCGATGTCGTCGCTTTCGAGATGCTGCGCAACGTGCTCGACATCATGCTTAAGAACAAAACCTTCCGCGCGCAGCTCGACCAAACGTATCGCCGCCGCGCTCTTGAAAATCATTTACGCGGCGTACCCATGTTCGCCGGCCTTTCACCGGAGTTCATCGAGCACCTCAAGAAAAGTGTTGAGCTGCAGCGCTATGCGCCAGGCCAAGTCATCGTTCAGCAAGGCGCCCCGGCAGACAGCTTCTATCTCGTTCGTATCGGTTTCGTGAAAGTTTCGGAGAACTATCCCGGCGGCGAACTCGTTCTGGCCTATCTCTCTCGCGGCGACTACTTCGGCGAAATAGGTCTCCTCGGCGGCGGCGTTCGAACCGCCACTTGCACCGCTCTCGATCACGTCGAACTCGTTCGAATCTCCGGAGACGACTTCCGCGCTATGGTTGCGCTCTTCGCCAGTGTTCGAATCGGTCTCGAAGCCGTGGCCGCAGAGCGCCGCGCCGCAAACCAACAACGCCTGCACATGGTTCACAACGTTCCCATCGATCAATTCCTCTCGCAAGGATTGATGGAAGCACAGAGCCTGCTGATTCTGGATTTGCAAAATTGTACGCGCTGCGATGCTTGCGTCAATGCGTGCGCCGACGCGCACGACGGCATTACGCGGCTCGTCCGCGATGGACTGCGCTTCGACCAATATCTCGTCGCCACGAGTTGCCGCCAATGCCGCGACCCGCTCTGCATGGTGGGCTGCCCGGTGGGCTCGATTCGAAGGCGAAATTCGCTCGAAGTCATCATCGAGGACTGGTGCATCGGCTGCGGCCTGTGCGCGCAGAATTGTCCGTACGGCAACATCAATTTGCATCCATTCGAAGTGTTGGTCGACGATCCCGAGCGGACGGGGCGCAAAAAAGCTGCCATCAGGCAGAAAGCAACTTCTTGCGATCTCTGCATGAACTTGAAAGAACCAAGCTGCGTCTACGCCTGCCCGCACGACGCCGCGCACCGCGTCGACCCGCGCACATTTTTTGCCACCATGCTCGGCCAGGGCTCCCCGAAATGAGAATGGACCAAACGCAACGCGGTTGGGCCCTCGCCGCACTGGCAATTCTGGTGAGCTCCGCAGTCGTGTACGTCTTCTACGCCCTGGATGCTCCACAAGGCCCGCGCGGCGGCAGCATTGTCGGCCTCACGTTCGGCGCCGTCGGCTTTGCCTTTATGATCTTTTCCGCGCTCCTTGGAGCGCGGAAACGTGTTCCCACGTGGCGCGTGGGCCGAGCGCAAGCGTGGATGCGCGGTCATCTCTGGCTCGGCTTCCTTGCCCTACCGCTGATCCTTTTTCACGGCGGCTTTCTTTTTGGCGGCACGCTCACGCGCGTCCTGATGTGGCTACTAATGATCACCGTTCTCAGCGGCGTGTTCGGCGCAGGGCTGCAGCACTACATCCCGCCGCTAATGACATCGGACGTGGGGCTCGAAACCATTTACGACGAGATCGGCCGCGTTCGAACGCTACTTCGCGAAGAGGCCGATCGCGCGGTCGAATCTCTCTGCGGCTCCCTAGGCCTGCCGAAAACTTCGGACCAAGAAGGTCGGCGCGCGGGAGGCTTCACCGCGTTGCGGACCATGGCCGCGTCCGCGGTTCCATTGCGCACATCAGCCGCCGTCAGTGCGGGTGCCAGCGCCGCCGTGGCTGCGGCTCCGGAAATTATATTGTTGAGCGCAGAAGAAAGCGCGCCGCTCCGCCGTTTTTACCTCGACGAGATGCGTTTGTTTCTGGAGCGGTCAAAACAGCGCGGTCAGCGCCTCGGCGATGCCGCGAAGGCGAGCAGCGTGTTCGCCGGCCTGCGCACGTTGTTACCGGCGGCCGCGCACGTCGCGCTGGCCGACCTCGAAGACATTTGCGACGAGGCCCGGCAGCTCACGCGCCAGGAACGCTTGCACCACTGGCTGCACGGCTGGCTGCTGCTGCACATCCCACTTTCACTCGCATTGATCTTACTTGGCGTGATTCACGCGGTGATGGCGTTGCGGTATTAGCATTCGAGTGGCGCCGAGAAATCGCGCGCCAAGCTGGAGTTTGCTTCCGGGGGGCGCAGCATGCTGCGCCCCCCGGAAAAGAAATCGCACCGAACGCTAGAAACCTCGAGCTCGAGGGAAGAGTGGCGCGCACACGCACAACAAAAAAACTCGCGCAGCGCATCGACCTCAACTATTTCAAGCGGCCGACGCCGCTGAAGCGCGCCAAATTCTGGCTCAGCTTGCTGCTGCCTTTGCTGGCACTGACTTGGATCGCGTGGCGCGGTTTTTCCGGAGACCAGCGCGTGTACTCGAGCGGGCATATGTCGGAGACTCATGCGGTCCTCGAAAAAGAATGTGCGGCCTGTCACGTGCAAAAATCCGGCGCGCTCTCCGCGAAGGCTTCCGACAACGCCTGTCTCGAGTGCCACGATGGGCCCACGCATCACGCCGTCGGCATCGGCGGCAGAAAAGAACTCACCTGCGCCGAGTGCCACGCAGAACACAAAGGCCGGGTTGATATTTCCGCTGTCAGCAATCAAACCTGCGCGGTATGCCACTCCGATCTCCGGGCCAACGGCGGTACGTCTCAGTACGCATCCAACATTCGCAGCTTCGAAGACGGGCATCCGGAATTTGCAGCGCTGGTCGTGGACTCCACCCGTGCCGTGCGTGGTCCCAGCACGGTCAAGCTCAATCACGCGATCCACATGCAGCCAATTCGGCGCGGACCTTCTGGCCCCACCGTGCAGCTCGGCTGCGCCGATTGCCATCGCCCCCCGGCCGTTCCCCCGCCGGCAACCTATTCTGATTCAAACTATGTGGGCGCCAAAGTCAGTTATCGGGAATCCGTGAGACTCACTGCGGGTGTTGCGAACGCGCTGTCGCCGCACCGTCCACCCTCGGGCCGAGAGTTGCTGGCGCCGGTAAAATTCGCAAACGCCTGCGCCGGGTGTCACTTGCTCACTTTTGACAAGCGGTTCGATTTTGGCGTTCCTCACGACCAGCCCGAAGTCGTGCGAGCCTTCGTGGTTAAAAAGTTTCAACAATATATCGCCGAGCACCCCAATGAACTGCGCGAGTTGCGCGATCCGAACCGCGACCTCAGCGGGAAGCCGCGGTCACCTGAATTTCGAGTTCTCACCCCAGCGCAATGGATCGCGGAACGCTCGACCGACGCTCAAGAACTGCTCTGGCGCAAGACCTGCTCTCAATGTCATGCGCTCACCTATAGGTATGCGCGTAGTCTTGATCAGCTGCCGCGCTTGCCACCCTGGTTGCACTCCCCAAACGGCCATAGCCCTGACCACAAGCCGCTTCCGGAAATCGAGCCCACGCTCACCACGCTTCGCTGGATGCCGCACGCCAAATTTGACCACGACGCCCACCGTAGCTTCTCCTGTGTCAGTTGTCACGAGAAGGTGCTCAAAAGCAGGGAATCGAGCGACGTGTTGTTGCCGGGAATCCAAACTTGCAAGACCTGCCATGCGCCCGGGCCGGAGCACGCAGAATCGCGGTGCTTCGAGTGCCACACCTATCACGATTGGTCGAAGGGCAAGGAAGTCACGCCGAAATTCACGCTGCCGGCGCTCCGCACCGGCAGCCGCTAGATCTCCCTTGTGATTCGTGGCCGACCTTCTTTACAGATAAAGGCAAGCGGGGTACCTGAGCACTGGGCAATGTGCCGCACTCCATCTTTAGGCATGACGCTCACGCGTGATTCACAAGCGCCATCATATCGGGCGCGTAGCGATCACCGACGACCTCCATCCGCGCGAAGCGGGCCTGAATCTCCTGCAAGTCGCTGGCGGTAAGCTTGACGTTCAGTGCGCCCATGTTCTCCTCGAGATAGCGCACTCGCTTCGTGCCAGGGATGGGGACGAGGTCATTGCCCTGGGCAAGAACCCAGGCGAGGGCCAATTGTGCAGGGGTCGAGCCTTTCTTGCTGGCGAGCTCCTTTACCGTGTCTGCCAGTCTAAGGTTCGCTTCGAACGCTTTCTCCCCGAAACGCGGATTCGTCCGGCGCCAATCACGGGCATCCAGATCCTCGAGTTTTTGGATCGCGCCTGTTAGAAAGCCGCGCCCGAGCGGGCTGTAGGGCACAAAGGTGATCCCCAATTCGCGGCAGGTGGCCAGTACGCCATTCGTCTCGACGTCGCGGGACCACAGGGAATACTCGCTTTGCAACGCTGCGATCGGATGAATCTTGGCGGCGCGCCGCAACGTTTCGGGGCCGGCCTCCGATAGTCCGAGCTCGCGTACTTTGCCGGCCGAGACCAGTCCGGCCATGGCGCCGACAGTGTCCTCAATCGGAACTTTCGGATCGACACGGTGCTGATAGAAGAGATCGATGGTTTCGATGCCCAGCCGCTTAAGACTTGCGTCGCAAGCGCGCCGGACATTTTCAGGCGAACTATCAACGCCTCTGATGCCGTCGGGACTGAAGCGGAACCCGAATTTGGTGGCGATGATCACACGATCACGGGCTACCTCGCGCAGAAAACGGCCAAGCAATTCTTCATTGGTGTAGGGCCCGTAGATCTCGGCGGTATCAAGGAAATTGCCGCCGAGCTCCAGATAGCGGCGAAGAACGCGGAGCGATTCCGCTTCATCAGCCGGTCCATAAGCAAAGGACATGCCCATGCAACCGAGTCCCAGGGCCGAAACAAACGGACCGTTCCTTCCAAGCTGACACTTTGGCATGAAATTCACGTCGTTACCCCCTTGGATTGGATGAATTCCCTTTTCATTTGGGTACAGTTTCTGCCGCTACGGCGTCGGCTTTCCTTCGATACAATAAAAAGTGACGGGCGCGCATACGGCCCGCACATTGACACTTTCATGCCCTCCGCAACGACAGACGCCCCTCGGCTCAGCGCGCCTCCGGTTCGCGCAACTGCCAGCGAGCATGAAGGTACGGCGCGCGCGTTCTGGCGCGTGCTGATCCGCTTCGATTCCTCAAAGGTCTCTCCCTACCTGGCCATGCGAAACTCGGTCGGCGTCCTCCTACCTCTGGCCGCCGGAATCGCGCTGAACATGCCGCGAGGCGGCGTGGTGGTGGCCAGTGGCGCGCTCAACGTGGCTTATTCCGACGGGAACGATCCCTACGCCCAGCGCGCCAAGCGCATGCTCTCTTCCAGCGTCCTGGGCGCGCTGGCCGTTCTTCTCGGATCGCTTTCCGGCAGCCACAATGCCGCGGCCGTCATCATCGCCACGCTGTGGGCTTTTGCCGCGGGTATGTTTGTCGCCGCCGGCGCCACCGCCGCGGATCTCGGAGTGGTCAGCCTGGTCACACTGGTGATTTATGCCGCGCAGCCGTTGACCTCCCATCAGGCCTTGATCTCCTCCGCGCTTGCTCTAGGCGGCGGACTTCTACAGACGGCGCTGTCTGTGGCGCTCTGGTCGGTGCGGCGCTATGAACCGGAACGGCGAGCACTCGCCAGTTTCTTTCTCGCACTGGCACGCTCGGCAGAACAGCCGCTGAGCGCCACTTCGGCGCCGCCTGCGACGATCCACAGCACGCAAGCGCAAGAAGCTCTCTCCGGTCTCGACCGTGAGACCTCTATCGAAGCCGTGCGCTATCGCGCTTTGCTCAGCCAGGCGGAGCGCGTTCGACTCAGCCTAGTGATGCTTTCGCGCTTGCGTATGCGGATCGAACGCGAGAGTCTCAGGCATTCCAGCGTGCAGGTTCTCGGCGACTACTTGAAAGAGGCAGCGCAGGCTCTCGAAGCGATCGGCGAGTCCCTGATTTCCGGAATACCGGCCGAAGCCTGCAAAGCGATTCTTGCCGACTGTGAAGCCCTGACGCTCCGGTTGAGGCAAGAAGCGGATAGCTTGCCGCCTTCTTTCCTGGCCGCCGTTGCGAAAGACGCGCGTTTCCAAATGGACGCACTCAATGGCCAGCTTCGCGCCACCTTCGACCTGGCTGCAAACGCCACTCCCACCGGCCAAGTGGCGTTCGTGAAACAACAAGCCCAACAGCCCTGGTCGCTTCGCTTTGGCGGCGTGATGGCAACACTGCGCGCCAATTTGAATCTGCAATCTTCGGTGTTCCGTCACGCCATCCGCTTGGCGACCCTCGTGGCTTTCGGCAACGGGCTGGAACGCGCCTTCTACTGGCACCGTTCCTACTGGCTCCCGATGACCATCGCTCTGGTGTTGAAGCCGGAATTCACGACTACGTTCAGCCGGGGGCTCTTACGGATCGGCGGAACCATCGTGGGGCTTTTCCTGGCCACCGCACTCTTTCGCTTTCTTCCCGAGAGCCTGGCGCTCCACATTATTTTGATCTTTGTATTCACGCTGCTGCTGCGCTGGGTTGGTCCGGCTAACTACGGAATTTTCGCGGTGGCCATCAGCGCTCTCGTGGTTCTTCTGATCGCCATCACTGGAGTGTCGCCGAGGGAAGTCATCTGGGCGCGCGGAATCAACACGGCGGCAGGTGGCGCGCTCGCGTTTCTCGCCTATCGGATCTGGCCGACTTGGGAACGCACTCAGGTTTCGGAGAGGGTCGCGGAAATGTTGGAAGCCTACAGGGAATATTTTCGCTGCCTTGCGGAGTCCTATGTGCGGAACGAAACCCGGAGCGCCGGCGAACTCGATCGGGTACGTCTGGGCGCGCGCATGGCCCGCACCAACCTGGAAGCATCGGTCGACCGGATGGGCGCCGAACCCGGAACGACGGCGGTGCAAATAAACCAAGTGAATGCGCTGCTGGCAAGTTCGCACCGTTTTGTGCATGCGGTGATGGCCCTGGAGGCCGGCTGGCTGCATACCGCTGCGGTTCCGGCACGGACGGCATTCCGCACGTTTGCGGCGGACGTGGAGAAGACTCTCGATTTGCTCGCCGCGGCTCTGCGCGGCACGCGCGTGCAGTTGAAGGAGTTTCCGGACTTGCGCGAGGATCACCACGCTCTGCTGCAGTCTGGCAATCAGAAAATCGAGCGGTACGCGCTGGTCAACGTGGAAGCAGACCGCATCGTGAATAGCCTGAACACGCTGCGTGAGCAGGTGATGGAGCATGTGCACCCAAAAACTGCGGCGTAAAGACGACACGCCAGACTCGCTCTGCTCTCGGCGGGGCGGAAAATGGCATGCTGCGGCGGCCAAGCGATGAGGAGATGCGATGAAGCGACACGTGCTCACGGTGCTGATGAGCTTGGTGGCGGCGGTGATCAGCGGAGCGGTTTTTGTGGTTGCGCTGTTTCATCAATATGCGCTCGTGGAGGTCGCGGCTAGCATCCTCACCGGGCTGCAAGTTTTTTTCCTGAGCTCGGCAATCGGCGACCTGCTCGAGCAAGAAAAAGCGCCGAACCGGGTGAGAAATTCAGCGGTCGTGCTGCTCACGGTCTTCCTGGTGGCGCTTTATTCCTTCACGCGATATTTCCACTAGACCAGCCGACTAGCAAGGCGGCCGTACCGTGTGCGGCCACACTTCGGGAGACAACCCGAAGAGGCAAGCGCAGTTCACCTGCGTGGAGTGCGGGTTTTCAGCCAACGCCGATGGGGTTGCCGCCATGAACATCAAAGGGGCAGGGCTACCTTGTTAGCTTGTGGAGATACGTCGCCTGAGGGAAGGGCATTGGCCCAAGGACCCACCGAAGGCATTCATGCTTAGGCAGGGAGCCAGTCGGATTCCCAGGAAGGAGAGGAGGTCAACGTGCCGGATTACGAGTTGAAGATTTCGCGGGTGGCAGGATAGATGCGCCGGAAGGCGGAATAGCTGGCGTTGAGGGTGGCGACGGAGGCGGGTTGGGGATGGACGCGCGAGGCCACGCGAACGGCGGCGCGGCAGGCGGCATCAACGGAACACCACATGCCGGCGCCGACGCCGGCGAGAATTGCGGCACCGTAGGCAGCGCCTTCTTCGGCTTCGACGATTTCGACGGCGCGGCCGTAGATGTCGGCCTGGATCTGACGCCAGAGCGGGGAGCGTGCGCCACCGCCGCCGAGGCGGATGTTGGTGACGGGGACATCCATTTCCTGGAAGAGGGTGAACGTGTCGCGGAGGCTGAAGGCCACGCCTTCGAGGATGGCGCGAACAACATGGGCGCGAGTGTGCGAGGCGGTGAGACCGATGAGGGCACCGCGAGCACTGGAATCGAGATGGGGTGTGCGCTCTCCCATCAGATAAGGAGCCCACAAGAGGCCATCGGAACCGGCGGGAATTTTGGCGGCTTCGGCGGTCAGGCGATCGTAGGATTCGCGCGCACCACTGGAGTCCGCTGCAAAATTGTCGCGGAACCAGCGCAAAGATAGCCCGGCAGCCTGCGTGACGCCCATGACATGCCAGCGTCCGGGGATAGCGTGGCAGAAGGTGTGCATGCGACCGCGGGGATCGAGCGCGGGGCGATCCGTGGCGGCAAAAACGACGCCGGAGGTGCCGATCGTGGCGCTGACCGTTCCAGCCGCGACGATACCCATGCCGGTGGCACCAGCGGCCTGGTCGCCCGCACCCGCTACAACCGGCGTACCAACGCGCAGGCCTGTTTCTGCGGCCCCTTTACTAGAAATTTGTCCGCAGACATCTGAAGATTCGTGGAGCGAGGGCAGCAAGCGCTCATCGATTTCGGCGGCCTCGAGCATCTCCGGCGACCAGCGGCGATGGGCAACATCGAGAAGTAATGTGCCGGAAGCGTCGGCCAAATCAGTGGCGCGTTCACCGGTGAGGCGAAAACGGACGTAGTCCTTTGGAAGCATCACGGCACGAACACGTTTCCAGTTTTCAGGTTCGTTCTCTCCGACCCACAGCAATTTTGTGAGCGTGAAATTCGCCAAGGCCGGATTGCAAGTGAGCTGAATCAGCCGCTCCTGGCCGATTTTGGCGGTCAGATCGCGGCACTGCTTTTCGGTGCGGACGTCGCACCAGATCAATGCGGGGCGCACGACGCTTCCCTGCTCGTCCAGCATGACCGCGCCGTGCATTTGACCGGAGAAGCCGACGCAGGCGATTTCCTCGGCGCTAAGATTTGCACCGGCGATGGCTTTGCGGACCGCGATGTAGGAGGCACGCCACCAGTCTTCCGGCTGCTGCTCGGCCCAGCCGATCTGCGGCGAAGCGAAAGGCTGGTGTTCTTCAGTGGCGGAGGAGACCACGCGGCCGTCGCAATCGATGACGATGGCGCGTGTCCCTCCGGTACCAACGTCTATTCCGAGTACGTGAATACGGCCTCCCGGACAACATCAAGCTGGAGCTGTGCGGGACATCATATACGTGTAAGCGCTGACGCAAAAGAGCAGGCCGGGATGCCGGCGTCGTTCCCGGGCAAATGGAAAAAGGCACTGCCGTCGATTGGCGTGCGGACGACGATCAGCTCACCGCGTTGGTCATGAGGAAGAGGGGGCGCATTTCGAAACTGGCATATTGGGGGCGCAAGCGGTCGGTGTTGTACTGTTCCTTGACGTTGACAACCTTTTTGGTGGCGGTGACAGTTTCAAGAGGAATGTTGTCGTAGTGGCCGTTTTTGAGGACCACGAGGCGCCCGCTGATGTTTTTCAGGAGGAGATCGAGAGCGAGATTGCCGTAGGCCATGGGGGCGATGGAGTCAATGGCATCGGGATCGCCGCAGCGGACGAGATAGCCAAGCTTCTGGTTGATGACGTCGATTTTCTTGCCGTTGTTGAATTTGGCGGAGAGGTCTCGCACCCTTTCGGCGACGACGTCGCCGATGCCACCAAGCTTTTTGTGACCGTAGGCGTCGGTGGCTTCCCCTTCAAAAACCATTTCACCGCCTTCGAACATGGCGCCTTCGGAGACCAGGACGATGGAGTAGCGGCTGGGATTCTTGCGGCGGTCGGAGACGAGGAGCTCGGTGAGATGCTCGATATTAAATTTGTATTCGGGGATCACGCAACGATTGGCGGCGCCAGCCATGGTGGGAAGCATGGCGGTGAAGCCGGCGTAGCGGCCGAAGACTTCGAGGACCATGAAGCGTTCATGAGAACCGGCGGAAGTGCGGAGGCTGTTGACCATCTGAATGGTGCGCGTAACGCAAGTGCTGAAGCCGATACAGTAGTCCGTGCCGGGGACATCGTTGTCCATGGTCTTGGGAATGCCGATCACCTTGAAGCCTTCCTTGTGAAGACGGACACCATAGCTCAGCGTGTCGTCACCTCCGATGGGGATGAGAGTATCAATGCCAAGCCAAGCGAGATTCTTAAGGACTTCCGGAGTGAGGTCGTTTTTCTCGGCGGCGAACTTGTCTTTGAGATGCGCGGGGACGGTGGACTTGGAGACGCGGCCAGGATTGGTGCGGGAAGAATGCAGAAAAGTGCCGCCGGTGCGACCCGAGCGGTCGACGATCTCTTCGTCGAGAAGGAAGAAATTGTCGGCGTTGTCGTAGTCCTTCTCGCGGACCATATCCACGAGACCGGCCCAGCCATGGCGAATGCCGATGACCTGATAGCCCTCGCGCAAGGCGCGTAGAGTGACGCCGCGGATGGCGGGGTTGAGACCAGGAACGTCGCCGCCTCCGGTGAGGATGCCGATGACGCCTTTCTTGGTGTTGACGTTAGCCATGACTCTAGAATCGCCCTTTCGTTGGAGGCCGAAGACGAAATTATCCTCTTCGGAGGAGTATTTAGGAAGGGGAGACCCAAGGAACTATAAAAATCATCGAATGAGTAGGGAAATTGCATTGGACATGGAGCGGTGCGGCTCCTAGATTTGATTTTGAACAACAACATCAGCAGCAACAATAATTTCCCGCTAGGGTTCGATGCGCGTGCCGAGCACGGCAAGGAATTTGGCGAGCCAGGCGGGATGCGCGGGCCAGGCCGGCGCGGTGACCAGGTTGCCGTCGGCCATGGCTTCCGTCATGGCCAGGTTGACGTACGTGCCGCCAGCTTGGCTGACGTCGGGGCCAACGGCGGGATAGGCACTGCACCTTTTCCCTTTGAGGACTCCCGCGGCGGCGAGGATTTGCGCGGCGTGGCAGATGGCTGCGATGGGTTTGTTGGCCTTGGAGTAGTGGTGGACGATTTCGATCACGCGTGGGATAAGGCGGATGTATTCGGGGGCGCGACCGCCGGGGAGAACCAGGGCGTCGTAGTCTTCGGGCCTGATTTGGTCGAACGTGCCATTGAGAGCGAAATTGTGGCCGCGCTTTTCGGAGTAGGTCTGGTCGCCTTCGAAATCGTGGATGGCGGTGCGCACGGATTCGCCGGATTTTTTTCCGGGGCAGACCGCATGGACGGCGTGGCCGACCATCAAAAGCGCCTGAAAAGGAACCATAACTTCGTAGTCTTCGACATAATCGCCGACGAGCATGAGAATCGATTTTTTCGCCATGGTGGCCTCCGAATCTCGACAAGAATAACAGAGATTAAGATGCCCACGGGCAGGCCCAGGCCGGAATCGCGTCTCCCTTCGTGGTGACGACTAGTGATTGACAACGGTTGAATTGCCGGGGCCGCCGACTTGCTGAGGACGGGGAATCCGCTGGTCGACGGAGGGAAGAACCGGAAAAGGAGCGTGGGGCTCGGTTTGATACCAGTAGGCCACGGAATAGAAATTGTCCGAGCGGTGATTAGCGTGGCCGTGCTCAATAGTGGCGCGTATTGATTTTGTGAAAGGAATCGGCGAATCCAGATGCAAGCGATACACCGACGACTGGCCACCGGCGCGTTCTTCACCGACGACAGGAGCACCGTATAGCGGATAGAAAAACGGGTGGCCGCCAAAATCCCACGCACCAAGGAAATAGTCTTCCGAACCAGTCCCCGCAATGGAGGGGCGCGCTTCGCCGTCAATGAAAAACATATCGTCGCCTTCGCCCCACCAGCCGTCCTGATTCTGCAGGACTGACATGGTGACCCCGACGAAATGCCCACGACCCGTAGCGTCCAGCCAGACGTAATTTTCCTTCCCGTCCAGATTCGTTTTCCGGTCGACTTTGGCATCACCATTGCTCTGCCAGTCGGACGTCCAGCCATGGTTGGGTTGGGCCTGGCGGAACTGCGCGTGAAAATAGAGCGTTCCGCGGGGGAGAGGCTGTGAGTGCTGCCGATAGTCGAGGTTGAAATAAAAGGCATCCACTCTTTGCTGGCCTTCGTTGGAAACGGTGACGCGCGCATGCTTTTGAAATGGCATGAAGAAAAAAGAGTTTAAAGCTTTATCGCTGCCGACGGAGAGAAGTTCAGATGCCCAGCGATGGTATTCGCCGAGGCCAAGGCCGAAAAAATCTCCTAGAGGAGTTTCCACGCTCGGTGTTGTTTCGTCATCCCAATAAATTCGCAGTACGAGCTTCTTGAGATGCTGGACCTCGGGACTCGCAACGGTGATCCAGATGTGCGTCAGCATTCCGGGGCCGTTCGCATCCAGGAGTGTGAGAACGGCGCCGGGAGCGACCTGGCGAAAATCTGCGTTTGCACCGGAGGGGTCTGAGCTGGAAACGCGCTTGAGGATATAGTCTTGCTGCTGTGTGAGGTCGATCTTGGGAGACAATTCTGTTTGTGCCAACAAGGGTTGGCTGAGGACCGAACCAAAAAGAAGAAAAAGGAATTTCAAACCGGCGCGCAGCATCGGCTATCCCCCTCTTGTCAGGGCTAAACGAACAGTGGGGATTTTCCTCCCAAACGGCAAACAAAGAAAGGGCGGACTGAACTTTGGTTTGCGCTCGGGGTAACCGTCCGCCCTTGGTGGCTTCATGCGGGAGAGCCAGAATCCGGGTAGAACCGCTTAGTGTGCATCGAGTTGCGGCACGACGGCTGCCGTCGCTTGCTCGGTGGAATCCTGGATGGTGAGCCGGTCGGTGCGCATCTTATCCCACTCGAGCAGCGTCAGGCCGTAGGAAGCGAAAAGGCGCCGGATACGCGCTGAGTCCCAGCGCAAAACTTTTTCGAGCACGGGGACCAGAACGCTCATGGCGTTGTCGCTGACGACAGTGCGCTTGGCGACACGGGTGATGAACTTGGCTTCGGAGACGGCGATGGTCAGGCCGTCGTACTGATTGACGTGCATCATAACGGGCAAATCGGAGCTGCCGTCACCCATGTAGATGATTTGGTCGTGGCTAATGCCGAGGTTCGCGCGGAGTTCCTCAAGCACAGTGATTTTGCCCCAGCCGGCGGCGGCGCGAATGATGGAATCCACCTCGCCGGTGGCTTCGTTGTAGCGGAAGCGCGTGCCGAAGATGTGATCCGGCGGAACGATGCCTTCGAGCGCCGACTGGATGATTTCCTGCGGGGCGGCGGAGATCACGTTGAAATGAAATTTGTAGCCTTCGGCAAGATTATCGAGCGCGCGCGCAAAGAGCCGGACGTCATGCTTCAGGCGGATGCGTTTGCCGGTTTCCGTGAGGTGCTCGCGGCGCACGCGGCGGAAATCCGGGTCGTGGAGAATGAGATAGCTGAGCTCCGCGCCCTGCTGCACGAGGTTCATCTCCGCGAGGCCGCTGACCTTGTCGCGGAAGCCGTTGAAACCGATGAGCTCGCTAAGAACCACCCCCGAGTCGTTGAAGCTGAGCGTCTGGTCAAAATCACTGGCCAGTAGAATTTGTTTACTCATGTACTGGTACTCCTCCTGGTGCCTTTCTTGGTGGGCCTGCCCTGGGAAGCCTCCCGACCCTCGCTCGATACACCTTAACCGCGTTTCCCCAGCACTGCCCCACGAATTATTTTGATGGGTGCTATGCGTTAAAGATGTGAACGATTCATTATACCTCGGTTTAGATGCTGACTGTTCATAAATGGTTAAAAGGAAAGGAGATGGGTGTCCCCGATAGTGGCAGAATGCTGCAAATTCAGTGCCCTGAAAGAGATACCGGAGGCGAAGAAAGAGAGAAAGGGGACTACGGGCGCGTGGCCGTGGAGTCTTTGACGGAGTAAAGCTGGCCGCCCCGAAGATAGAGGGACTGGGACTCGGCGCGGTTGAGCGGGCGGGCGCCCCGGCGGCCGAAGACGGCGAGCTGGTTGCCGGACTCGTCGACGGCACGATCTCGATCGATGCCCTTCGAAATTGCAAGCGTGGGTCCACGCGTGTGGGCGGTGGCGATGAGTTTGGGGGTGGGACGCGGGCTGAAGCCGGAGAAATGCGCCGGGTCGTCCCAGGGCGAGAGAATTTGTAGGACCCGCAGACCGTTTTTCCCGTCGGCCACGAAAGCGAAGGCGCTGGCGGCGACCATACCAATCTTGACGTCGTTGACGTCGTTGAGCTGGCCCTCGGCGGTGAAGACTTGATCGAGCTTGGGTGCCTCCGGTCTTTGAACGTCGACGATGGCGAGTCCCTGCTTTCCTGCCGAAACGTACGCGTAGGTGCGGGCCACATAAACGTTGCGGGCGTCCTCGAGTGGGATTAGCGCACCGCTGACCGGTTTCGGCCGCGCAAGGTCGGTCACATCTAGAACTTTCAAACCGTCATGATCGACAACGAACGCATAGCGGAATTGGACAGCGATGCCGCGGGGATCAAGGAGCGCGGGCGAGCCGACCGTTGCGGTGATACGCGGACCGAGCGGATTGTCGAGATCCACCACCACGAGAGACTTCTCCGTGAGGATATAGGCGAACGTTCCGGCGATGGTGATGCGGCGCGCGCCCGTGAGCACGCCACCCGGATTGAAGGTGACGGCGCGCCTCAGGAAATTATTGGCAGGATTACCGTCGAGGAGCGTTCCAACGCCGGGACTCTTCGATTTCAGATGGGGGTCGCCGATGATCACCAGGCCTTCTTCTTTATCGGCGACATAGAGGAAGCCGTAGAGAAGATGGATCGGCTGCTCTTCGTTTTCCGGCAATTGCTGGCGAAGAGGATCCACTCCCAGCGTCGTGGGTGAAGCAACGGCGATAGCGTTCTTCGTGGGGACGTAGAATTTCTGGCCGATCGGCGACACGGGCGCGGTCGTCACTTTCTCGGAGAATCCTTTATTGTCGATATTGGCGATGTCGTAGACACGCACTCCGCCAGGACCATTCGCGGCGTAGAGGTATTCGCCGCGAGCTTGGATGTCCAGGACATTCCCGGGGTGTTCGGCGGCGGCGTTCAGCTCGCGATGGTGGTTGAGAAAGTTTTTGTAATTGTCAGGATAGGCGATGCGCTGGAGGTCGCTGCCGTAGATGGCTTCGGGCTCGTCGTGCTCAGCAACGGCGATGGCTTCGAAGCCTTTCTTGCCGGTGGCGACATAAACGTAGCGACCCATGAAGTTCATAAAGTTGGTGCCTTGGAGGAGAAGCTGGGCCATCCAGGCGTTGTTGTCGTTCTCCGCGGAAATGTGGCAATCGCTGCACTGTTTGGTTTCTTGGGCGCGCACCGTGTGGGGAACGAAGGTGGAGAAGGCCTGGCCGGAGAAGCCCGGGGCAGAAATGGTTTGCTGGGTGTAGTAGAGCCAATCGCGATTGGCGTTCTGCGAACTGACAAGCACGGCGCAAGAAGAGCGCGCGGGCGCGATGCGATGGCCGGTGACGGTGCCGTCGACGCCGAGCATGTAAATGTCGTCGCGAAGAACCTGGAAATTATAGCTGGTGTAGTTCTTCGTGAGCAGCCCTTCGTTGTGCAGCATGGGCTTGCGGGCGTTGGCGGTCATCTGCAGGTGGCAGCCGAAACAGGTGGGTGTCCAGGAAGTGTGGCAGGCGTAGCAGGTCATGCTGCTGTTGGCATGCGCGAGAGAGGCGTCGTCGCTCGGCAATTGCGAAGACACCACGCCATCCTTGTTGATGAGCTTGGCGCGAAGGGATTTCTCGCTGAAATGCGCGTTGCCGGGGGTGATGGTGTCGATCGTTTGAACGATCTCCCACTCCTTGTTTTCTTCGGACATCGAGCGCTGGAATAATTTATCGCTGCGCCATTCGAATCGGCGCAATCCCCACGGAGTCCTGAGAGCATCGAGATGACGGCCGCCTTCCGGCGCTGCCGGGCCTGACGTGATCAACGCGGCTTTTTTTCGAATCGAGCCGTGGCAATCGAGGCAGTCAATTTCGACCGCGGCGCGTGGTTCACCGTAGATTTTTCCGTTGCCGTGATTGTCTTGCGCGAAGTGGCAATCGTTGCACTGCATTCCTTTTTCGAGGTGGATGTCGGCGAGGTGAACGGCTTTGCTGAAACGGTCAGGATCGTCGAAGGCGATTTGCTGGCCATCTTTGTCGAGCCAGTTCCCCTGGCGGTCGTGATTGAAGACCGCGCGAAAAACCCAGCCGTGGCTGTGAAAATCGGCGAACTGAGTGGTTTTCAGCTGCTTGTTAAATTCGGGACTGCCAACTTTCTCTAAAAATTTCTCATCGCTCCAGAGGCCGCGCACGGCGGCGCCCTCCGGATTGCGTTCAAAAGATTGGTAGCGCTGCTCCTCGGTCGGATTGCGCTGTTCTTTCGGGTACATCTTGTCGCCGTCACTTTCGTTGTCCCACCAAGTCAGGCCGAAATAGGTGGTGACCATATTGGTGCCGGGATGGATGTGGCAGACCATGCACTGGCTCGAAGGGATGGAGCGTGTGAAAGCGTGTTTGACGGGATGACCGGACTCGTTTTTGGGAATGGTTGGATCGGAAGAAGAGCTGAAGCCAGAATGGCCGAATTGCGCATATACGCCGGAGTGTGTCGGATCGCGGTCATTGGCGTAGATGAGATGACAGGCGCTACAGCCGCTGGCGCGATAGTCGCCGGGATGATCGTTGGTGCCCGGAAGCGACATGACCGGGTCGAGCAAGCGTGTTTTTTGGAGGCCGAGAAAAACCGGGTCGGTGCGCAGCCCGGTGCCCAAACCGCGGTCACTGAGCTTGTCGTCAGGCTTGCCAGGGTCTTCTTCACGATTGGGATTGCCGATCTCGGCTTTCTTTCGACCACCGCGTTCGAACACCCGAAGGACATTGCCGGGCTGGGACGTTTCCCAGCGGAAGAGAGGATCGAGCTCGGGTATCACGCCTTTGGTGCGGATTTCTTCGGGTGTGGGCCGGGGAAAAGTTTTGATCGATTGCGGTTTGCCGCCCCGATCGTAGCGTTCACCGAAGCGCGTGTTTTTCACAGGATAGCTGCCGTTGTTGTATAGCGCTGCGCCCCAGAGCATTCCGGCGTGGGTCATCATGCTGGTGGAGACGGCGCGGGTCTCGGCGGCGTGGCAGCCTGACGTACCGCAAGTCTCGGGCGCGACGCGAAGATCGCCGGGATTGACGAACTTGATGTATTCGGCGGATTCCGCAAGCCACTTGGTGTAGTCGCGCTCGGGAAGCGCGGAGCGATCCTTAAACGAAGGATCACGGGGCCGGACGTGGGCTTTTTCCTTGGTGGAATTGTATTCGGGAGAATTTCGCGCGGCGCGACCGACGGCTGAAATGGAAGCGTCGCCTCCATGGCAATCCGTGCAGCCGAGATGGACGGTCTTCGCGGAGTGCATGGTGGGTTCGTCCGTCGAGGTGTGGCAGGAGATGCAGCCGGAGGACTGGCGATCAGCATCTTCCTGCGAGGCAACCGCGGACAAAATTGAGCTGGCATGAAGAGCGGAGAAAAAAGATAACAGAGAGACGCACAGGGTTCCGAGAGGGGACGAAACGGAATGGCGTTGGCGGTTCACGCTTGGCGCATCTCAGAAAGTAAACTTCACGGAGCCGAAGAGCGAGAAGAGTATGCGGCTGGTGTAAATGTCTTTCAAACCCTGTCCCGGTCGGAGGGCAGAAGCGCCGCCGGTGAGGACGATGTTTTCGGTGAGCGGCGGGCGGTATTCGAAGCCGATGCCAAAGTCTTCGCCGATGGTGTGCCGGACCGACGGTTGGAAAAGAAGGAATTCGAGCGACTCGGTGCGTTCGAAGCGGAGAAAATTGAAATTCGCGAAGCCCCTCAGCTTGGGTGTGATATCGAAGTCGGCGCCAGCGTTGGCTAGGAAGATTCCGGGGTTGACGAAATTGGCCTGACCTTCTTCCTTGCTTGCGCGGAGAGAAGGAATGAGGCTGCCTGGCGTGGTGAGAAGAAGGCCTGAGCCGAGGAGGCGAATGGCTTCACGATTCCAGAAGCTGAAGAGGCCACCGGCGAACTTTGGCAGGTCCACGATGGAATCGAAGCCGCGAGCGCGGCTGTCGCGGGGATGGGCGTCCCCTGAAGCATAGAAAGTGGAGACGCGATAGCGAATCCAATCCTTGTCGTAGGAAATTTCGGCGGCGGCCATCTGCGCGTTGACGGTGACGCGGCGTCCAGCGATGGGATTGAAGGTGTCCTCTCCGATGGCTTGATAGAAGGCATGCGTGAGATTGAGGCGGCGGATGTGGCCGTTGCCGAGCCAGCCGAAATAGCCGACGCGAATACCCTGGAGGATCGGGCCGGCGCCGGGATTTTGGTTGATGACATTGCCGATGGGCGCGGGGCGAACGAGAAAGCCATTGTCGTCATAGTGAAGGCTGGGATCGTCTTTGTTCCAGGCGGCGACGAATTCCGCGGTGTAGCCGGGAAAAAAGAAGTCCTGCAAGTAGACGTTGCCGAGAAGGACCTGCTGGTGGCGCCGGTCGAAGGTGTTAAGTCCGCTGTTGGTATTTTTTTCCAGGAACTGAAAATAGGCGACGTTGTATTCGATGCGATCGCTGTGGAGGTTTCCGAAAATACGCAGGGCCGGTTCTTCGTCGACAAAGAGAAATCCACGGAAGTCGGCGTTGAATTGCTGGATGCCGGCGCGCGCCGAGACGAAGTCGTAGTTGGGACCGAGGTCGTGGAGCTTTACTTCGGCGAAGGCTTCCTGGAGGGCGACATGATCGTCGAAGCGGTTGGAGCCGCTGCGGGGATCGGGGCCCACGAGACCGAGCTCGCGGACTTTCAAATTGTTGAGACTGAGCTCCGGCGTGATGCGAATGCGCCAGTCGATGGGCTTGAAGGCCGCGTCGCCGTGAAACAAATCAAAGGCGAAACGAAGCGCTTGATCGAAGAAGGCTTGTTCTCCTTTGCCAAAGAAACCAGAGCTGCCCGGGCGAGCGCTGCTGACGTTGCTGGGAGAGGGAACGCGGCGGCCTTCGAAAAGGGATTCCGAAGAAGCGGTGATGTTCAGAAAAGTTTGCTGGCCGAGGCGCTCGGGCCAGATGGGCTCGTCGCCTTTGAATCGATTTCGATTGAAGGGATCGTACCATCGGGGCTTGGTGTAGATGTACTCGCCTTTCTGCGAGTAGCGGCGGTAATCGGGCTGCTCAAGGGCCCAGCGGTTTGACACGGTGTTGTAGACATCGGCCGCAGGAGGAAAGGCGTCTGCCAAAACAGTTTCGATGTAAGCGGGATCAGCATCGAGGCGATGACGAAACTCGCGATAGGTTCCGAAGGGAGGTTGCACATCGGCGGAAAGCGGAGGTCCGAGATCTGGGAGACGCGGGAGGCGAGAGCGCGCCTCCCGGGCTGCGACGGCGACAAGAGTGATTTCAAGACTCACAACTTCGTTTGGCTGTAAGACCAGCTCGGGAAGAAGGAGCGGAACGTAATCGTTGGCTTCGACGCGCAGTTGGTAATGGCCCGGCGGCAGGGGAGAAACTCGGAAGACGCCCTCTGCGGAAGTGGTGGCGCTGAAGACTTGGCCGGATGAGACGTTGCGCAGGGTGAGAACGGCCGCGGGAACCGGAAGCGGGATGTCGGATAAGCCGCCGCCACGGACGCGGCCATCGAGCGCGGCGGTCGTTTGCGCCTGCTGGCGGGGGATGCGCGCCGGCGGGCCGGATTCGCGAGATGGTATTGCGGTCTCTTGCCTAGCGGGAGGAGTTTGACGTGGCAGAGTTGCGGTGGCGGGCAGACGAGAAACCAAGCAGGCAAAGCAGCAAACCGCGCAGAAGGCGCGTTGAACCTGCCGCGGAAAGAGAAAGATCATGCGTTCAGCCTGAACCGGTCGATGAAAGAAACAGGAATCGCGTACTAGATAACAATATCGACGAGCCGCGAGCAACACTTTTCCGGCAGGAGTGGAGTCATTCGATAACGCAACGAGAGACGCGCGACGTTCACCAGTTCGCGGCAGGCCACCGGCAAAGGCGTTGAGCAGCAGCAAAGGAGTGTGATACGAACGCAAGTGCTCAGGTGATGGAAACAACTCTTACATTGTGGAAGCCGGTGGAATCGCGGCGAGCACATCGACAAGGACAGAAAAGGTTGGTACTCGGCATAGTCTGGTCTCGGGGAGTCGCCGAAGCGCTGGCGCTGCTGGTGGCGGGGTGCGGAGGTGGGAATAGCACACCGGTGACGCCGCCAATTCCGGCGGTCGAAGCTCTGCAAGTAGTCGACGTCCAGAACATCGTGCAGGCAGCGGTGAATTCCGGGAGTGTCGATATGGCCGTGGCCGTGGTGGACCGTGCGGGATTTGTGCTGGGCGTGTTTCGAACGCAGAATGCGCCGGCGGCGGCGGTCGGAAATTTCGGGCAAGTGCAGGACGCAAATGATGTGGCTGTGGCGTTGGCGCGGACGGGCGCGTTCTTTAGTAACGATCAGGCGCCGCTCTCGTCGCGAACGGTGCGATTTATCAGCGGGATTCATTTTCCACCCGGTGTGATGAATCAGGCGCCGGCGGACTTGTACGGGATCGAGAACACCAATCGCGGTTGCACGCTGATCAACGACCCGACGTTTCAGAGCAAGATCCCTCCTGCTCTCGCGCTGGGCGGTGGATTCGGACTCGGGGTGCTCACCGGCAAGGCCGACGTGATGGATTCGAATGCCACGGTGGTGAATCCGGGCGGCGTGCCGATTTTCTACAAGAATGCGGTGCTTGGCGGAATTGGGGTCGTGACAACGTCGAGCAACCTGAATGTTGCGGAGTACGCGGCGTTTGCGGGATCGACTGCGGCACGCAGCGGGCCAACGGACAGGTTTGGGCCAACGCCGGCGCCTCCGGGAGTGGTTTTTATCGGAGGCATGGCCCTGCCCTTTGTGAGTCAAACCGCCCGGCCGTCGGGTTTATCCGCAGGGCCCGTTGTGGGAACGGGGAGCTATGTGGTGGCGCCTACAAACAGCCCCGGGCAGCCACCAGAGGGCGATTTGATTACACCTGGGGCGGGACCGATGGGTGGTTTGAGCGCGGCGGACGTGAAACAAATTTTGGATAACGCCGAAGCGACGGCGAACATGACGCGCGCGGCGATTCGATTGCCGCTGGGTTCGAAGGTGCGCATGGTGATTGCCGTGGCGGACCTAGATGGAACGATCATCGGCTTGCGTCGGATGCAGGATTCAACGGTGTTCAGCATTGACGTGGCGGCTACCAAAGCAAGGAACATGGTCTACTTCAATGGCACCATTCGAACGGCCGCGGATCTGAGCGGCGTGCCGATGGGCACTGCGGTCACGAACCGGACGATTAGTTTTGGCGCGCAGCCGCTCTATCCTCCGGGAATTGACGGTTCGAATGCGGGGCCATTTTTCAACCTGTATATGATGGATTTGGCAAGTCCCTGCACGCAGGGATTTCAAAGTGGTGCGGCCAATTCGAACAAGAGCGGAATCGTATTCTTCCCCGGGAGCGCGGGTTTGTTTCGAAACGGTCGACTGGCCGGCGGATTGGGGGTGAGCGGCGACGGCGTGGATCAGGACGATTACGTAACGAACGGCGGCACCCAAGGATTCGAAGCGCCAACAAATGCCCGAGCGGATCAAATAATGGATCAGGGTGTGCGGCTGCCGTATTTCAAATTTCCTAGAAATCCGACCAACTGAATCCTAAGACTCATCGGCCATGCGCGGATTTCTTGCCGCCAGCGATTTTGATGAGCGCGCGGGTATACGCTTCGATGGCTTCAGGAACAGCCTGGCTGTAAACAAACTGTCCTTCGCGGTGGCAGGCGATCAGCCCGGCTTCGCTGAGAATCTTCAGGTGATGCGAAACGGTCGCGGGGGTCACGCCGCGCATCGAGACGATCTCGCCACAGTTCATATGTTTGCTTGCCGAAATGGCCTCGAAAATTCTGAGGCGTGTCTCGTCGGCAAGGGCTCTCGATATCTTTTCAACGTGAGGGCGATCCATTGGTCTGCCCGGAGTGTAGCCGGCTTCCCTTCTCCCCACCACCTGGATTCACCCTTCAGAACATACCACCAAGAACGATGCAACCGAGTATTTCGATATTCATCTAAACATCGAAACGTTGGAAGCGCCGGGAGCGGCGGGGCGGGCTCGCCGCCGAGAGCGGCTTTCGGTCACATCAGATAGAGGATGGAGATCAACATGAAGAGACTTGAAGGAAAAGTAGCGGTAGTAACCGGTGGAAACAGCGGCATTGGGTTGGCCTCGGCGAAGCGCTTGCAGGAGGAAGGAGCGCGCGTCGCCATCGCCGGCCGTAGCAAGAAAACACTGCAGGAGGCGGTGAATACGATCGGCAATGGCGTGCTGGCGGTGCAGGCGGATGTGGCCAAGCTTGCAGACGTCGACAAGCTGTATGCGGAGGTTTCAAAGAAACTGGGAAAAATCGACGTATTGTTTGTAAACGCAGGGGTCGCGAAGTTCGCGCCGTTGGCAGAGACGTCCGAAAGCTTGTACGACGAGCAATTTGACATCAACATAAAAGGAGCCTACTTCACGATCCAGAAAGCGCTGCCGTTTTTGAATGACGGAGCGTCGATCATTTTGAATACCAGCGTGGCAGACAGAAAAGGCACGGCGGGGACCAGTGCCTATTCGGCAACGAAAGCAGCGCTACGCTCTCTAGCGAGAACAGCAGCAGCGGAACTGGTGGGTCGGGGGATTCGTGTGAACACGGTTGCGCCTGGGCCAATTGTCACGCCCATCTTTGGAAGAACCGGGCTTCCGAAAGAAACCATCGATGAATTCGCAAAGGAAATCGTTGCCAAGGTGCCCATGAAGCGGCTTGGCCAGCCGGAGGAAGTGGCCGGCGCAGTGGCGTTCCTGGCTTCCGAAGACGCGTCGTACATCACCGGCGTGGAAATCAATGTGGACGGCGGAATGGGGCAGATCTGAACGCCAGTTCCTGGAAAGAGGCAGCGGCAGTTCTGCCTCTTTTTATTTTCTCGAAGCCTGTCATTTGGCACCTGCGGAGGGATCCGGTGACGTGGCCGTGTTCACGTCGAGGAACCACTTGTGCGTGGTGTCACGCGGTGCGTAGCAGTTGCCGTCGGGTGCGTAGTTCGCAGGACAATGCGCGGTGAATTCCTTGGGACGGGGGGATTGTGCGAATTGCCAGACCGCGGCGTAGCCGATACCGCTCGAAGAAGGCGGAGGCGGGTCTTGCGGAAAAGTGCAGCCTGGCGACGGAGGGCAGAAAACGTTGTAGGCCCAGATCGTGATGTCGCGTGACGCGGCCTGGTTGCGAATGTCGGCGGCTGTGGTGATAGCGACGTGTGGCCCTTCCTTGACGGGTATGCCTGAGCAATAAACACCTGGATGATAACCGGCGCGGGCGAGTTCTTCGGACCAAACGCCAAGATACGTGTGATAGTTGGCGGGCAGACGGCCGCCTTCTTCGATATCGAGAAAGATGATGGCGCCGGAAGCGAAGCCTTCCCTCTTCGCAGCGGCTGCAGCATTCCTCCCGTCTTGGATTCCGTTTCTTCTTGCCGCGACTTCATTCTTGAGCTCGCCGCTCTCGCGGCCGCGGTACAAAACCAGGAAGCCGAAACCTTGGGAGCGGAGAAATTCTCGCTTGCCGAGCCACGTATTTGTTTTCTCTCCGGGCGGAGGGCTGAGCCAGTAGCTGGTAAACACAAACGTCTTGTGGAGAATCGGCACTGCTAGGTCACCGGGATAAATGTTGCGGTCGAAGCCCAGGTAAGCGTGCGATTGGTCTGGCACCGACGGAGTGCTTGGTGGTCGGATGGAGTGCGGGCGGAGGGCATTGAGGGAACGCAAAGAGGAATTCGCGCCGCGCGTGGAAGACCTGTACGGTACGCCCGCCTCGAAGAGAAGAATCGCGCTGCCGAACAGCGCCAGGCAAGCGAGAACGGATGGAAAGGGCTTGGAGACAGATTCCATATTAGCCTTCGCGGAGCTTGTGCCCAGCGAGGTTGCCGAGGCCGTCGTAGGCGGCGTATTTGTAGGTTTCGCTGAGCGTGGGGTAATTGAAGACTTGCTCGATGAATTCGTCGATGGTGAGGCCGTTGTCGAGGACCATCATGCCGATGTGGATGAGTTCGGTGGCGTTTTCACCGATGATACTGGCGCCCAGGAGTTTTTTATCGGCTCGGGCGAAGATGAGCTTGAGCATGCCTGCGGTATCTCCGGTGATGTGACCCCGGGCGTTGTTTGCGTAAAGCGCGCGGCCCACGACGTAGTCGATTTTCTTTTCCTTGCAGGATTCTTCGGTCTCACCGGCAGCGGATATTTCCGGAATCGTGTAAATACCCATGGGGAGCAGAGAGGCAACACGCTCCTTGTACTTCAAACCAAAAGCGTGGCAGACGGCAACGCGGCCTTGCTCCATGGAAGTAGAGGCCAGCGCGGGGAAACCGATGACGTCGCCGGCGGCGTAGATATGCGGAACAGACGTGCGGTAGTGTTCGTCGACAGGGATATAGCCGCGATCATCGATGGCCAGGCCGGATTTCTCGAGAGCAAGACCATCGACGGCGGCGCGGCGGCCGGCGGCGAACAGGGCGGCGTCGGTCTCGAGCGTTTTGCCGCTTTTCATGGTCAGACGCACGCCGCTGGCCGAGTTTTCAGTCTTGACCGGGCGTTCGTTAAACAAGAAATACATACCCAGGGCGGCGAGCCGGTCGCGAAGACGATCGGAAATCTCATTGTCGAGAAATGGGAGAAGACGGTCGCGCCCGTCCACGAGAGTGACATCAACCCCAAGGGCTTTGAAGATAGAGGCGTATTCGCAGCCGATGACGCCGCCGCCGATGACAGCCAAGCTTTTGGGAATGCGGTCCATCTGAAGAAAGGTGTCGGAGTCAAAAGTGTGAATATCGTCGAAGGCGATTTCCGGAGGACGATGGGGCTTGGAGCCGGTGGAAATGAGGATGACTTCTCCCCTTAACTGACGCGTGGCCTGGGCGGTGGAGAGGACCATGGTATGGGGGTCTAGAAAGGCGGCCTGGCCGCGGAGGAGTTCGATGTGGTGGAGTGCGAGGTTTTTCAGAATGCGCTGCCGCTCCATGTCTACTACTTCACGCTCGTGATGCATGAAATCGTGGACGGTGAGATTTTCCTTGAGTGAGTAGTCGATTCCGTAGAGACCGCGCTGCTTGAGCCCGGAAAAGTAGAGCGCGGATTCGCGAAGAGTCTTGCTGGGAACAGTGCCGGTGTTGATGCAACTGCCGCCCATATGCTCGGCGCGTTCGATGACGGCAACGCGTTTGCCGAAATAGGCGGCCTGGGCGCCGCCCTTTTCACCAGCAGGGCCGCAGCCGATCACGATGAGATCGAATCGATCATTCGAAGTCACGAATTCCTCCGCTTCATCCCCAGGGGTCTCAAAGCCAGACCTGCTAAATCGCAGACGCTTAGATGCGAGACGATTCTAGAACAGGATGGACTGATGGTGACATGCTTAGCTGCACCCAACACCTCCTGCGATTTGCCTAGCGCATCCAATCGAGCCTCGGCAGTTTGATCCGCCCGTTACCGAAGCCTTGCGGGACCCAGAAACTCTCACGCTGGCCTTGCTTGTTGAACTCCGCAAGCCCCGGCCTTCGAGTCCAGGGCTTCACGGCCTTTAGGGGGTAAATGGAAGTCCTCCGGCGGAGGCTCCTCCCGAAGCGCTCAACAACGTCGGTTTCAAGACCATCGTGGTGGACCAGGCCCACAGAGCCAGTTACCTCTTTCGGCTATCCACGGCACAAACGTCTGGATGTGCCGCGCTGCGGTTCTATACAATGGATTAGGACGGATTGCGACCCTCACGGACTGGAGAGAGACCCATGGTTCAAGCTCCCTACGCAGTAAAGCGCGCCAATCCTCGCTTCTCGTTTTTCGCAGATGCCGAAGTCACCCTTCGCGACGGAACTCGGGCTGTCGCACAGCTTGCCGAATTGAGCTCGCGTGGTTGCTATATCGATACGCTCGAACCCATTCCCATTCATACAAAATTACGTCTCAAAATCTGCGATGGCACGAGCACATGCGAACTGTCTGGCAGGGTGATCTACATGCATTCTGGCGGCGGCTTGGGAATTTTCGGCATGGGCGTGCTGTTTGGAGACATGGGTGCCGAGCAGCACTCCGCAATCGACGCGTGGCTGCACAGACTCGCCGGGCAGACCGGGAAGAATTCGGGAAAGCACTCCTTCACTCAAATCAGAGGCTAATCACACGGCGTCAACGGGCCGTGTTGTTATCAGACGTGCTCATAAACGAACGTCAATTCACAGCGTCCGGTAATCCGGACTTATCAGAGTTGTGCACGGCCCACGGAGGCGGTCATGTTCTTGCTGCTTTTCTTCTCGCTAGCGCTTGGTTATCCCGCGACGGCTGCCGGCCAGATGGCGTGGCAGGCTGCAGCAACGGGCGCGCCGCGCTACCTTCCGGTGACTCGGTACGATCCCAACCGTGATCCTCAGGCGGATCTGGCCAAGGCTCTCGCCGAAGCCAAGCGCACGGGGCGCCGCGTCCTTCTGGAAGTCGGCGGCGATTGGTGCGGCTGGTGCCACGTCATGGACAAGCTTTTCGCCGACCACGCTGACGTTCGGGCACTGCGCGAGCGAAACTTCGTGACCCTGAAAATAAACATGAGTCCCGCGAATGAGAACCGAGCATTTCTTTCCCGTTACCAAAGGATACCGGGTTATCCGTTCCTGTTCGTGCTCGACGCGGATGGCAAACTCGTGCACTCGCAGCGCGCCAACGTATTTGAGGACGGCGACATCTACAACGTCCCGAGCTTTGCGCATTTCCTGACGGTCTACGGCCCCCACTCACCCGTCCCGGTAAACTGAAGCCCTCCCCACTGCCATCGCCCGTAAGCGCACGACGATTCGTTCGCTAGCCTGACTCCGGTAAACGCCAGCGCTCTATCGGAGGCGCGCCTTGACGAATGACTGAGTGGGGCAAGGTGCTCTGCGCGCGTTCAAACGCGTTAATCGGCCAGCGTGAGAAAGCGTTGGCCTCCATCCCCAGGGGCACACGCTGACCCCACTTTGCTTCAGGCCGCGATAAACTTCTCTGCTTCTCCATCGCTGGTTCAGTCGCCATTCGCCACACTCCCCAGTTTTAGAGTGGGTTTACCTCCGTCGCCGCCCACCCACCTCATTCCCTTGAGTTCGTCGGCGCCCGCCACTCCAGACTCTGCTTGCTGAGGTATGATCGTCGAACCCATCCGACTCCATCACGCAGCAGGGGGGGTTCGCCATGTCTGCTCAAAACAAGCGCTCTCGAATCGACCAGTGGATGCTCGAAAAGATCTATCGAGCTGCGGGTCAGCCCTCCGTCCGGCTCGGGCTCCGAAACGGCGCCGAAGTCTCGCCAACGGGCGCGCTGCCTGTGGCCAACATCGTCATCGAGGACCGCAAGACTCTCTTGCGTCTGCTAATCGATCTGGAAGCTGAATTTGGCGATGCCTACAGCGAGGGGCGAATCACTCTGGAGGGAGATCTCGTCTCCGCCCTCGAAATCCTTTATTGCTCGATATCGCAAGTCGAACATCTCGGCTGGTACGTCAAACTCGTCTCGAAGTGCATGGAATATGTTCAGCGAAACTCCTTGCGCGGCTCGCGTCGCAATATCCAGCGCCACTACGATCTTAATACCGCTTTTTACCAGCTCTGGCTCGACCCGCAACTCATCTATACCTGCGCTTATTATCCGTCTTCCGCAGCAACGCTGGAGCAGGCGCAAGTAGCGAAATTGGACTATGTATGCCGCAAGCTGCGACTGCAGCCTGGGGAGCGAGTCGTGGACGCAGGCTGCGGCTGGGGCGCATTGGCGCTTCACATGGCGCAAAAATATGGAGTGATCGTCCGGGCATTCAATATTTCGCGCGAGCAAATCTTGGTCGCCCGCCGGCGAACAAAAGAACTGGGACTGAGCCACCGCGTGGCATTCATCGAAGACGATTACCGGAACATCTCCGGCGAGTGCGATGCGTTTGTCTCTGTAGGAATGTTGGAACACGTTGGACGGGAACACTACCGAGATCTGGGGAGTATCATCCACCGCTCGCTCGCCAAAACCGGGCGCGGACTCCTCCACTTTGTCGGGCGCAATCATCCGCTTCCCTTCAGCACATGGACCAGAAAACGCATTTTTCATGGTGCCTACGCGCCGGCGCTGGGTGAGGCCATGCAAGTCTTTGAACCTTGGGATTTGTCCGTCCTGGATGTCGAGAACTTGCGGCCTCACTATGCAAAAACACTGGAGCAATGGTTGGCGCGATTCGAGAAGTCCGAACAAGAGATATCCGAAATGTTCACCCCGGAATTCACCAGAGCCTGGCGGCTCTATCTCGCCGGAGCTGTCGCTGGATTTCGGGTTGGCACGCTCCAACTGTTTCAAATCGTTTTCGCGCGAACTGCCTGCCAGCAAATTCCATGGACCCGCGCGCACCTGTATACAAAAGAACAGCACGGAGAACAGGAGACCAAATGGATGCATGCGACGTCCTGATCGTTGGAGCCGGTCCCGCCGGAAGTTCCTGCGCCTGGAAACTGCGCGATTCAGGCTTGAGTGTCGTGATCCTGGACCGTCAGACCTTTCCCCGGGACAAGGTGTGCGGAGGATGGATCACGCCGCCCGTCGTCGCGGAGCTCGAAATCGATCTGGAGGAATATTCACGCGGCCATGTTTTGCAGAACTTCCAGGGTTTTCGCACCAGCCGAATGGGTAGCCGCGAGGTAGAAACTGATTATGGCCGACCAATCAGCTACGGAATTCGCCGCTGCGAGTTCGATGATTTTCTATTAAAGCGCTGCCGTGCTCGCATTCACCAAGGCGTTCCTCTTGCCCGGCTGGAACAATCGGGCGATCGCTGGATTGTCAACGGCCAGTACCAGGCGCGGCTCGTGATTGGTGCCGGTGGTCATTTCTGCCCTGTTGCCCGATTCCGCGGGGCCAACGCTCGTCATGAAGTCAGCGTTGCTGCGCAAGAAATTGAATTCGAGATGTCAGAAACCCAGCGCGATCAATGTTCGATTCGGCCTGAGATTCCAGAGCTTTATTTTTGTCCGGACATGAAGGGTTATGGTTGGTGCGTCCGTAAGAAGAACTTTCTCAATATCGGCTTGGGGAGACTCGATCCCCATGTCCTGCCCAATCACCTTGCCACCCTCGGCAACTTTCTGAAAAAAACGAGGAAGATTGCTTTTGATCTGCCTCGGAAGATGGCGGGTCATTCGTATCTTCTTTACGGACGTGCCAAACGAAACGTGGCCGCAGACGGAGTGCTGCTGATCGGCGATGCCGCCGGCTTGGCGTATTCTCAGAGTGGCGAAGGTATACGGCCAGCGATCGAGTCGGGACTCCTTGCATCGAAGGCCATCCTGGCCGCAGGCGGAGCCAATAGTGCGACACTTTCAGAAACATATCGCGGCCTGGTCGAACAGCGATTCGGAAAAGTGCAGGAAGAATGGGCTTTCAACATTGGCTGCCATCTTCCGACCCGACTGGTGAGTTCCCTGGCCCGAATTCTCCTGGCAAACCAGTGGTTCTCTCGGCGCGTCATCCTCGATCGGTGGTTTCTCCATTGTGACGAACCTGCTCTGGTTTGCTGAAACCATGGATTCGTTTTGCGGAATTGCCGCCGTCAAACAACGCCAGGAATGCAAACTCCCGGATCATTGGCAGCAAGCAGCCTGCGGTGGGCCAAGCGTTTCCACTTACTCTAGTCCGTAGAGTCCGCCTCCCAGTATCAAAACGGCCAAGGGTTCTTTGGTTCTGCCGCTAACTGCTGAAGCCCGGCGGGTCCTACGCCATCGAGGTTTAAAGTCTTCTGGAAGCGCTGGATCGCCGCATGACGTGCGTTTCACTGTCGGGTGCCACCCCTGACAACCCCGTTGCCGGCTATTCCCGCTACCCCAGGTCAAAGCCTATGTGGCGCATGGTCGCGCGCTCGTTGGCGAGCACTAGAATGGTGCCCGAACCGATAGCTGGTCGATCGGATGGGATGGTATTTCCTGAGACCAAGGGGAAAGACTCGCGCTAGGCTCTGGTGCTTTTCTTGAGCGCCAATCGCAGATCCAGATTGCGGATCAGCCGATGCAGGTAGTTGGGGTGGACTCCCAGAAACCTTGCCGTTTCGGTGAAGCTACCGCCGGATTGTTCGAAGGCGCCCAAGATCAGCTGTTTTTTCAGACTGCGAATGGCGTCGTGATATTTCGCTGGAGCAGCAGCGGAGGAAGAGGCGGTTTCCATCAAAGTTTCCGGAAGGTCCTCGGGGAGAATAAAATCGGAGGAGCCGATGACCATAGCACGCTCCATGGCATTTTCCAATTCGCGGATGTTGCCAGGCCAGTCGTATTGCATCAAGCAAGCGCGCGCTCCCGGAGAGATTCCCTTGACGCTGCGATTGCATTTCTGAGAATAGCGAGAAACGAAATATTCGGCGAGGGGCTGGATGTCTTCAGCGTGCTCGCGGAGAGGTGGCATGGTGACGGAGATGACATTAAGACGGTGGAAGAGGTCCGCTCGGAACTCCTCCTCGCGCACCGCCTTCTGCAAGTCTTTGTTGCTGGCCGCCAGGAAGCGGACGTTCAGCTTGATGGATCGCGTTCCACCGACGCGGACAAATTCACGTTCCTGAAGTACGCGCAGCAGCTTGGCTTGGAGCGTAAGCGAGAGTTCTCCCACTTCATCGAGGAAGACACTGCCGCCCTCGGCGACCTCCAGGAGGCCCTTTTTCTGGCAAATGGCGCTGGTGAAGGCACCCTTTTCGTGGCCGAAGAGCTCGCTTTCAAGGAGTGTCTCGGTAAGCGCGGCGCAGTTCAGCGCGACGAAAGGCTGTTCTTTGCGCGTACTATTCTTGTGGATGGCGCGTGCGGCGAGTTCTTTGCCGGTGCCACTCTCGCCGTGGATCAGCACGGTGGAGTCGCTGGGGGCCACACGCTCGATGAACTGGTAGACGTCGCGCATGCGCGGGCTTTGGCCGACCATATCGTGTTGCAAGCTGACCTCGGCGCGGAGTTGCCGATTCTCGATGCCCAGATGTTCGAATTGTCGGGCGTTTTCGATGGCGATTGCGGCCAAGCCGGCGATCGCGGCGAGCAGCTGGAGGTCGTCGCTCGTGAAAGAGGTGGCGTGATTTTCGGAGTGGAGATATATGACACCAAGCGTCTGGTCGGAGGCAATCAGTGGCACGCAAAGAATCGAGTGTGCGAGCTTGCTTTCTTCGGCATTAGAAGGAACACAAGAATTAGGTGCGGGACTTTCATTTTCGACCACGGAAACGCCTTCCTCGATCACGCGACGAGTGAGTGAGCGGCTTACGTGGACAGGCCGATCGGGGCCACCGACGCGATCCCATGCGACGGGAGAAGAAATCTCCCCTCCGTTGCTATCGAAGAGAAGAATCGCGCCCCGTTCTGCCGGAATAACGTCGAAAATCATCCCCAGCAATTGCCACTGGAGTGATTCCACATCGCGAACGGAACCGATCGCTGTGCTGATCTTCAGGAGCGTACTGAGGGCACGGGCAAGCCGCTCAGACTGAGGTAAAACCGCCAGCGTTTCGGGATTCAGATAAACGAGCTCATCGGGGCGGAGCTGCTGCCTTTGTCCGCCAGCGAGAGGATTTTCATCAAGTTCGACGGGACTGCTCGCGGAAACGGGCGAGTTCTCCAACTGGAAGAGGAATAAAGAATTCCCCACGGCGATTTGATCACCGGCTGCGAGCACGCGCTGCTTTACGGGGATGCCGTTGACGAAAGTGCCGGAGTCGCTTTCCAGGTCGGTTAGGAGAAATCGTTCGCTGTCCAAGCTGATGCGGCAATGGTTCGGAGAGACGGCGCGGTCATCGAGACGGATGGAGTTGGAAGAATCTCGGCCGATGGACACAAATTGGGCGAAGGGGAAGTCCGACTTCCGGAGGGGTCCGCTAAGGGCTGCAAGCTTGGGCTGCACGTTTAGGGCTCTGATCGCTGATCTCGGCTAGCAACAAACCCCTGGACAGGGGCATTCTAACGCCAAAGTGTCGCCATCCAGAGCGCTATCCGAAAGGATAGTGCGACTATCTGTCTGGTTCGTATCAGTTCTGACTGTACTGTTCGTCCAACCAGTTTGGGATAGTCATCGCTAGGTGTCTTCTTTTCTGGTGATTGCAGGAACTTGAGGCCCAGAAGAATCGCCCCACTTTGAAGCTCCGAGGAGAGCTTCGGCGAAGCCGGAGGCCGTCTCTCGAGCCAACCGGATAGTCGTAGCTGCATGTTGTTTCCAGGGCACGTCCGAAGTTTTCCAAACCCAACGGTTTGCTATCCCTTTTGAATTCAGTGGATTCAACCTTGGAGGAAAGAAAAAAAACTTGCACATATAAGTCTGGCGCCGGAGTTGCACTCAGTCCGGCATCGCAGCAAATTGCGAATCTAGGACCGGAGGTGGCTCGTGAAATTCCAGAAAATGATTAGGATTCAGATGATGCTGGTGGGAATGGGCGCAGGATTGTTGCTGGCAAGACCTGCTTGCGCACAGCAAGAGATGGACCCTGAGCTTTTTGATGTTTACCCGAATACGACGGTGATGGATCAAGTGTCGCACCGAACGCCGGGCGCCGAAGCGGTAAAGGTAGCAGCCGCGGATTCACCGGCCCCCTTGGCGGCGCAGGGAGTGGACGCGGAGGGACTGACGGCGGTGGATACGTCGGTGATGTCGATATTGATCATTGGCATTGGGTCGACTGTGCTGTTCGGAATAGCTGAAGCGGTTCGGGGACGCCGGCAGCTGACCTCGAGAGAAAGTGCCCCGGGCAGGCTCCCCACGGGAGCGACAGCCAATTGAAAAAGCTCAGCCCTACGTAACATAAAGCTCCGGGAATCGCGCCACCCCGATTCCCGGAGCTTTTGCTTTTTGTGGTCCCGAAAGCAGGGAACGGCAGCGCAAATTCAGCCGTCGGGAATCATGCCGGGCCAGCGGCTGATGGTGCTGACCGGGCAGAAGAACCTTGGAGCGCTTCGCATTCAAAGTCCGTTCGCCATGTGGTAGTAGACATCGTTCCAACGCAGCTCTTTCGCGAAGTCCGCTACATTCGTCTTGTGGTCGATCAGCAAACATTCCATGCCGGTCATCTCCGCAAAATCCTGTAAGTATTCAGAAGTCAAGGCGCGACTCAGGGCGGTGTGATGTGACCCACCGGCCATGATCCAGGATGTTGCTGCGATTTTAAGGTTAGGCTCGGGTATCCAGATGGCCCTTGCGACTGGCAGCTTGGGCAAAGGCTGCTCGGGCCGCACGAGGTTCACCTGATTGACGATTAGACGAAAACGGTTCCCGAGGTCGACGATTGAAGTATTCACGGCGCTCCCGCAAGACGCGGTAAACACCAACCTGACCGGATCGTCTTTCCCACCGATGGGAAGCGGATGGATTTCAGCCGACGGCTTGCCCTCGGCGATCGATGGACAAACTTCCAGCATGTGAGCGCCGAGGACCCGGCCGCCATCTCTCAGATCGTAGGTGTAGTCCTCCATGAACGACGTTCCGCCCTGGAGACCGTGACCCATGATCTTCATGGCCCGCACAAGCGCCGCCGTTTTCCAGTCGCCTTCCGCGCCGAATCCATATCCATCGGCCATCAAACGTTGCACGGCGATTCCTGGAAGCTGCGCCAGGCCGTGCAAGTCCTCAAATGTGTCCGTGAACGCCTGGGAGCCGGTGTCCTCAAGAAAATACCGCAGCCCCAACTCAATTCTTGCGGCCTCAAACAAGGCGGGCCGCCGGCTTCCGCCGGCCCGCAGCGGCTCGGCGACCGCATAGGCTTCATCGTATTCAGCGGCGAGCCTCTGGACTTGGGCGTCAGTCACCTGCTGAACACGCTGTTTCAGATCTCCGACACCGAACCCATTCACCGAATAGCAAAGTCTGATCTGTGCATCGAGCTTGTCTCCTTCGGTCACCGCGACATTCCGCATGTTGTCGCCGAAGCGTGCGACTTTCAACACTTGAGCATCGTGCCGGGCGCAGGCAGCACGGGTCCAAACGCCAATCTCGCCTTGCACGCGAGTGTCCTGCCAGGACCCAACGATGATCTTGCGCTTGAGTCGCAAGCGGGCTCCGATGAATCCGAATTCCCGGTCGCCATGAGCCGACTGGTTGAGATTCATGAAATCCATGTCGATCGTTGACCACGGCAGTTCTTCGCTGAATTGAGTGTGCAAATGCAGAAACGGTTTGTTGAGCAATCTGAGACCGGCGATCCACATTCGTGCTGGAGAGAAGGTGTGCATCCAAGTGATCAGCCCGATACAATTCTTCGAGCTGTTGGCGTCCAGGCACAACTGGAGTATGGACTCGTCACTGGTCATCACATGTTTGGCTACAACCTTTACGGGGACCACGGAGGACGCCGAAAGCGCCCGGGCAATAGTAGTGGAATGCTCCTCGACCTTTTTCAGGGTTTCTGGCCCATAGAGATGCTGACTGCCGGTGACAAACCAAGCTTCTAGATTCGCAAAATCAATCATGGAATCCCCTCGGACATGTTTGCACTCAATAGGAGGCCCGCGGCCGATCCCATGCCTGCAAGTGCGCGGCCTGGAAGAACAGCCGCGGCTCCCGTGACTGCAGCAGCTGCCGAAATCCATTGCCGGCGACTCCAACGATCGGCTGAGTTCATAAATGTATCGCCCCCATAAATCATTCGTGCACGAAGCTTGTGGAAGCTGCACACTCAGTAGTGGGCGCTGAGATTCTGCAGCAGGAGTTCTCTCGCGGGTCTCCCGAAAAAAACGCTGTTTCGTCCCATCACGCCACAATCGCTGTTGATGACGCTAGCTGCAAGCGCTTGCAGTGAGAACTTACTGCTCATCTCGCGTCTCTGTCAAGGAGACTGGCTTTCTCACCGTTCGCCAATATAAGGGGATCATCTCCGGAGGATCGACCCCTGCAAGCGATTGCAGAAGTCCCCAAGGTGCGCTGCCATGGACCACTCGTCGGGCCAGATAGAACTTTGTACGTGGAGTGGACGGACGGCAGTCATGTTGTTTTCACCGCTTCTCATGATGGTGGTGTGACCCATTCTCGTGCGCGAAATATCATTGACACGGCTCCCACCATGTTTTCATTCGAAGCCGTGTCATGGGCCAATGGATTTGCACAAATTGCCATCGACCCGCGATATGGCTCGAAGAGCGCACCACTGTAAGTGACCTTAGGCCATGCGATACATCGGCGCAAACATTGTGCTTGTGGAGAACGCGCTGATAATATTCGGCAGTTGAGACGAGGCTCCGGTTTGAATTGCAAACTCCAGAAGGAATGGCAGAATTATCTTTCTCGCAGGCGGTTCCTCGGCATGGTGGGGCGAGGCACAGCCTACAGCTTGATGCCGAGGGCCGTCCCGAGTTTCCTACAAGCTGCGACACCTTCAGGATCCAAGCCCTTGCCTGACTTTGGGGAGATTCCTCCTTCCGCGAGCGGCATCACCTGGGTGCATACCGCGGGGCTGTCGCTCTCGAAGTACTTGCCGGAAACGGCCGGCGCGGGTTGTGCCTTCCTCGACTACGACAACGACGGCTGGATGGATATCTACCTAGTGAACAGCGGCAAGTGTGACTTCTATACGCCGCCGCAGCGGCTGCGAAACGCCTTGTACCACAACAACCGAGATGGGACGTTTACCGATGTCACTGAAAAAGCCGGGGTGACGGGAAACGCGTATGGAATGGGCGTGGCGGTGGGTGACTACGACAACGACGGGTTCCCCGACATCTACGTGACTCAGTATGCGCAGGGCATCCTCTACCACAACAATGGAGATGGCACGTTTACCGACGTGACTGCCCAAGCCGGGGTGGGTACGCCCGGTTGGAGCACCAGTGCGGTCTGGTTTGACTACGACAACGATGGGCGACTGGATTTGTTTGTCCTCCAGTTTGCACAGCTCGACAAGACCATCTGGTGCGGGAACAAGCTATCCGGGGAGAGGTGGTACTGCCACCCAAGCTTTTACAAGCCCAGGCCTTGTTGGCTCTTTCACAATAACGGTGACGGGACTTTCACCGACGTCAGCAAGGCGTCCGGTATCGATCGATCGCTGGCGAAGGGATGGGGAGTGGTTGCCGCGGACATCAACAATGACGGGTGGATGGACCTCTTCGTCGGCAACGATACGGTTCCCAATTTTCTGTTTGTCAATCGGGGGAATGGCCGGTTCGATGAAATCGGAGCACTTTCTGGCGTCGGCTACAATCCCCTCGGTCGCGCACGCTCTGGAATGGGAGTGGATGCCTGCGATTACGATCAGGACGGATGGATGGACCTGTTCGTTGCGAATATTGACCACGAGAAGTTCTCGCTCTATCACAACGACCGGGATGAAACCTTCACGGATGTCGCACCGGCTTTTGGAATTGCCTCTGGGACGTTATTGTTGAGCGGTATGGGCCAGAAATTCTTCGACTACGACAATGACGGGAACTCCGACCTGCTTCTTTGCAACGGCCACCCCGAACTGAACGTCGACAAGATGGTTCCCGGCGTGACCTATGCTGAGCCCATGATGCTGTACCGTAACACGGGCCGAGGGTTTGAAGATGTGAGCAAGCAGAGCGGGCCCGTCTTCTCGAAGCGGATTGCCGGCCGGGGTCTGGCTATCGGCGACTTCGACAACGACGGATCGGTGGATGCACTGGTCTCGGTGAGCAATGACGCTCCCATATTGTTGCGGAATAACGCGGGGTCGCGCAACCACTGGCTGGGGATTCACCTGGTGGGGAGAAAATGCAACCGGGACGCTGTTGGCGCCAAAATGACGTATCGCGCCGGCGACCTCGAGCGCCACCAATTCAAGGTTGGTGGCGGCAGCTATCTCTCCTATCACGACCCACGGATTGTGCTAGGACTCGGGCCTCGAACGAAGATTGATTGGCTCGAAGTGAAATGGCCGCAGCCCAGCGGCAGTTCAGAACGGTTCAAGAATCTGCCCATCGACAGGTACATCAAGATTGTTGAAGGTGAAGGGCAGTGGAAGTAGAGGCAAGGAAGTAAGAAGTTCGCGCACAGGAGTGAGTTGCTTAACCAGCATTGACGAGATTCAATTGTCCGCTAAGTCCGTCAGCCTTTAGTGCGGCTGTGGCGCGCCCTGGGTGGATGCCGAACCCAGTTTCAACTTTTCCTCGGCATCGAGCTGGAGAGTCCTCTGTCTCTCTGCTTCCTCCTTGTTTCCAATCCGTGAGTAGGCGATGGCAAGTTGATAGTAACCCGCGGGGTCCGCGGGGGTTAGCCGGACATATTTTTTGAGAGCGTCGATCGCCTCCGTAAACCTGCCCACCGCGTTGAGCGCCACTCCGAGCCCAAGGTAGGGCTGCGCCAGACTCACGTCGAGTTCCGTGGCCCGGGAAAAATGTGGGATGGCCTCATCACTCTTCATCGCCCTCCAGGCAAGGTCTCCAAGCATGTACTCCGCTGCGGGCGAGGTTGGATTGACTTCCAGCTCGGCCTCGAATTCTCTCCTGGCTTCCTCGCTAGCCGTCGGGATTTTGGCAAGAATGATTTGGCCGAGTTGGTAATGAACGCCAGACTGCTTTGGGTACTGCTCCAGAATCCTGCGGTATTTCGCTGTGGCGCTTTCGAGATCCCCCCGCGCCTGATAGGCCTCCGCCATGAGCACCTGAGCTTCAGCAGAGGAGGGAGCCTTCACAGTGAGCTTACGGGCGGCACGATTGGCCAGTTCGGAGTAATAGCGTGAAGTTATGTAGAGCACCTTGGAATCGTCGGGAAACTCGTGGTTCAGCAAGAGAAGTGATTCGACGACCACATCGGCCTGGTCGACACTCATTCCACATTGCGCCCTGGCCATCGCGGCCCTATAACGAAGCTGCTTATCAACGGGAGCGGAGATGGATTTTCTCAAAATTGTGAGCGCCTCGGGACATTTGCCCTTCGAAGCAAGATCCACACCCCGCTCGATGCGCGCTGGCGAAGAGCTCCCCTCCGACATCTTCCCCTCTGCCTGGGCGCCAAGCAATTCTCCAGGGGTTCCGCAAACGAGAGCGGCAGCAATCATTACCGAAGCAGGTCTGACATGAGAGGGCCAATGTGCTCGATCTCGGAGCATGATTCTCCATTATATTCCGATTGAACAAGCGATAGAAACGCAGTGTGAGCGAGGCGTCCGCTTTCAGGGTGATTTGGCCCCTGGCTGAACAGTGGATGGAGAAGGGTTAGAACTTCCGTCATCGGCTCAGTCGACAAATCGCACCCCGATTGCCTTTTTCCAAGTGTCTGGTGGTCAGGAGTGTTTGGATCGCCGCCAGGAGGAGTTTCCCCCGGTAAGGGAGGACTGCTCCTGCAAGCGCTTGCAGAAAGTGCTTGACAAGCCTTCGAGATGAAGAGTAAAAAGCCCCAACGGAGTAACTCTGTATAATTTATACATGACTCCGGCTCAGGAGGGTGTGATGGCGCATAAGTGGGGTGTTTGTGTATTTGTACGCCGAAATCTTGGGTTGTTTTTGTTGGCTCTCGTCTGCGGCGCTCCGGTCTGTTGGGGGCAGATAACCTCTCAGGGGACTATTGCGATTAAAGTCCTCGACCAAAGCGGTGCCGTTGTTCCGGGAGCCAATTTGAAACTGGAAGACCTAGCGTCAAACAACGTCCGCACGGCTGTTACCGATGCAACCGGAGTGTACTCGTTTGTGAGTCTGCCCATCGGGACTTACAAGCTGACGGTGAACAAAACCGGCTTGCAAGGGCAGGTTTTTGAATCGGTGTCCGTGCAAGCCACGCGCACGACCGACGTCACTGCTTCGTTAACCGTTGGCGCTCAGGCTGCGGTGGTCGAGGTTGTCGAGCAGACGCCGGTGGTGGAGAGAACGTCAAACGCCATCACTGGCGAGATTGATTTGGGACAGGTTGAAGAACTGCCAGTTATAGGCCGCGACATCTCGCAATTGTCCCGGCTCGTACCGGGCGCCGTTAGTAACGGGGGCACCACGACCTGGAATGGGATGCCGCTGGCCGCCACGGGGAACAACATTGACGGAGTAATCGCGACAACCAGCCGAATGAAATTCGGCGGCGCCTCCCAGCCTCTTGTCGAGGCGCGCATTGAAGACATGCAGGAGATGACTGTCCAGACCGACCAACTTAACTCGAACACGGGGTTTGGACAGTCGAATTTCCAGGTTAATTTCGTGACTCGGAGGGGAAGCAACGCGTTCCACGGGCGACTTTTCGAAGACCACCGGAATTCCGCATTGAATGCGAATAGCTGGGTGAACGACGCCAGCAAGGCGGAGAAGCCTAAATTCCACTTGAATGATTTTGGCGGCAGCCTCGGCGGGGCAGCAATAAAAAATAAGTTGTTTTTCTTTGGCACGTTTGCCATGTCCAAGCAGCCTGGCTCTTACAGTACGAGCGGGTCAACAGCTTACAACCCCACAGGCGGGACAAATTTTCCGACGCAGGCAGCGCAGGCAGGTAACTTCACGTGGATCGACAACACAGGGACAACGCACACTATCAATCTGTTTACAGATGTTGCGGGGCCCGCTGGCCTGCCCACCGCGCCCAATGGCGTGGCCGCGGGGCTGTTTTCCAACATTAATGCTTCCCTGAGCGGAGGAACAATCACAGCGACGGACCTGCCGTATATTAACAACATCAGCTTTTTGGTGCAGTCTCCGATCACGTACATCTTTCCGACCGCGCGCGTCGATTACAATGTCAAAGACAACCTGCGGATGTACGTGTCATGGAATATGACGAAGTGGAAGCAGCCCGGTGCGGGGGCACCGCCTTTCCCAGGAGCCGCTTTCAAGAACTATGGTGCTTCTAATCAATTTGAGTACTTTACCGCCGCTCTTGGCTTTGACTGGACCATCAAGCCCACCATTGTTAACCAGTTTCGGGGAGGATACCTATTCAATCTCGCGAAGTACAATTACGACGCAAGCAATGGATATCTCAAACTGCCGGAGATCGACTGGCCAGGTTCTGTAGGTGTTTCCGGCCAAGTCTTCAACAACCTTCCGATCCAAACCTATTATCCGCTTGTAAATGCGGCGGATAATATTTCCTGGCAACTCAAGAAGCACCTGCTGAACTTTGGGTTCTCGTACTATCGCGAACAGGACCACTACAACAACGCGCCGGCCGGATTCCCCTTCGACGCTATCGGCCTTGTCACCGATGATCCGGCGACGACGGCGATTGAAAACTATTTTGCGAGCCATTTCCCGGCGACGGCGTCTGCGACGGATCGGTCCAATGCGGAAGACCTGTACTCGGTGTTGACAGGCAGGATAAGTGGCGTTAGTCCGGGCGGTGCAGGCTTTCCATATGATGTAAAAGCGGGAAAGTACAGCAACGTGGTGAGCGGCTACAACCTCAACGAGCTACAATCGGCATGGGGCATGTTCTTCGAGGATGCCTGGCGGGTGAAATCGGATCTCACCGTGAACCTCGGGCTTCGCTGGGATTTCACGGGCGACGACCATGACCTGACGGGCGCCTATCACAGCGCCGACCCAGTCGGGATCTGGGGGCCCTCCGGGGTTAACAATATCTTTAAGCCCGGGGTTCTAACGAGCGACCCAGCAGGCCTAAACCCAACTTACGTTGGGAGAGTGCATGTGTACAAGCCCTGGAATGTCAGCCCGCAGCCTTCCATCGGCCTTGCCTGGAATCCCACTTATTCCGACGGGTTCATGGGCAAGATGTTCAAGGGGGGCAAGACTGTGGTTCGCGCTGGCTTCGCCCTGCGCCGCTTCACTGAACCGTACCAGTTCTTCTGGAACTCGGCATCGAACTCAGGCTATGCATTTTATCAAGCCTTCAATCTAAGCCCGGTCACGCCAGGGGCACCACTTCCGGCGACAGGGGGATACTATGCCGGAAATTATCAATTGGGCGACGGGCAACCAGCGCCGTACACGCTGAGTCCTGCGACCTACCAGAATGTCATTCCTGAGTCCAATGAGACCTTTTTTGGTTACTGGACGGGAGTAAATGGCATCAATCCCAACATCCACCAGCCCTACGTGGAGTCCTGGAACCTGGGCATTCAGCGTGAAATTGGCCACAATAACGTCATCGAAGTCCGCTATCAGGGGAACCGCAGCGTTCACCAGTGGGTCAAGCTGAATCCGAACGAAGTGAATATCTTCGAAAACGGATTCCTGACTGAATTCAAGCTGGCGCAACAAAACCTGACAGCCTGCTTGGCCAACGCCGGGTGCGCACCGAATCCCAGCTTCCAAAATCAGGGATTGCCTGGACAGTCTCCGTTGCCGATTCTTACGGCCGCCTTCACAAACCCGGGCGGCTTGGATCAGACCGGGTTCACCAACGGGCAGTTTCTCAATTATCTGACTAATGGTCGGGCAGGGGACTTCGCAAGCGATTTGGCTGGGTCCTCGACCTATCTCTGCAACCTGATTGGGAGCGCGAGTTTTTCGCCTTGTGCCCTAAACGGAGTGGCGAACCCAGGGCACGGCTTTCCGATTAATTTCTTCCAGGCCAACCCATACAATGCGGGCAAGGCAACCGGCTACCTAACGGATCCAGGCTTCGGCGACTATCACGCTCTCCAAGTGGATTGGCGTCAGAGACAGTGGCACGGCATGCAATTCGACGCAAACTACACTTGGAGCCATTCGTTGGGCGTTGAGCCGGGGAATACCTGGACCGGAGCATTCCGGCTCTTTACCATGCGTAACCTACGCCAAAGTTACGGCCCCACGCTGTTTGATATCCGGCACGTCTTCCATGCCAACGGGACTTACGACTTGCCCTTCGGCAAGGGTAAGGCTTTGGCTGACCGAGGAGGAGTTGTGGACAGGGTGGTGGGAGGCTGGAGTATTGGAACCATACTCACCTACCAAACAGGTTTGCCTTCGCAGTTAATCGGCGGATTCAGGACGACCAACGGTCCTTCCGGCACTCCTTTTGGTGATGCGCTGGGCGACGGCGGCGTCGTCTTGACGGGAGTCACGATTTCGCAACTGCAGAATGCGGTCGGATTAACCGCCGCTTCAGGGAAGACGTATGCATATGGACTTGATCCGGCGAAGTACAAGGCTCTACTTTCATCCAACACGGTTGCCGGGACATCATCTGGTAATCCGTGGCTGCATGGCCCGCATGAATTTTTCCAGGACATGGCCATTACCAAAGCCTTCCGCATCCGGGAGAATCTGCGCTTCAGCTTCCAGACGGAATTCGAGAACGTGTGGAATCATCCGGTATGGGGCAGTATCAATGGCAACATCCGAAGTTCGAACTTCGGACGGGTCAACGTGATTCGAACGTTCCAGAATGGATTGTTGTCGCAAGGGGAACGGCAGATCGGGTTCCGCGCCAACATTGAATTCTGACCTCGACAGGCCCGCTCATAGCTGACCTGCGAAGGCATTCACTGGGCAAGCGTTCCCCGAACACCCCCGGGGCGCCCAGTGAATGCCTTTCTTGTTTGCCAGACTATCTTGCAGGAAGGAGACGCGGCGATTACCCCCTTGTGTGGCTGGAATCATATCAGCATAGCGGTGCATCAATGCTACGAGAGCTTCGTCTGCGTGGTTTATACTTCTGGACCCGGGTAACTTCCTTCGCCATGACCAGAATTGTTTGTCTCACGCTGCAGGTTCCGCTGGCCGCGATTCTGGCCCCCGGTTTCCTCGCCGGCCAGACGTCAGAGAAGGCCCAACGGACTACTTCCCCTCTTGAGCACGCTGTCGACATCGCCGCCAAGGGGCATTGTCCTGAGGCGCTTCCCATATTGAAGAGGTCGATTTCCGGTTTGGCGGACAAGCAACTGGAGTACCGTGCCGCGATGGCTACGGCGCGTTGCGCGATGAGCCTTGATCAGGCGCAAACGGCCGTCAATGCATTGTGGATTCTCAAGCGCGACTTTCCGAAAGATCCCGAAGTCCTCTACATTATGACGCACTACTTCTCGCAGCTTGCCACGCGTGCGGCTCAGGAAATGGCTGACGTCGCTCCTACTTCCTATCAGGCCCACGAACTTGAAGCGGAATCCCTCGAGTCGCAGCAGAACTGGGAGGCCGCCGGAAATGAATATCGAAAGATTCTCGAACAGGACCCCAACCTGCCGGGGATTCATTACCGGCTGGGGCGCGTGGCGCTTTCGAAGACCGAGTCTGCCGCGAACACCGAAGAAGCCCGAAAAGAATTTGAAGCGGAGTTAAAGGTTGATTCGAGCAACGCAGCAGCCACCTTCTGGCTGGGAGAAATTGCGCGGCGGGCCGGCGAGTGGGATCAAGCGATTTCGCACTTCAGGGATGCGGCAAGATTAGATTCGGGGTTTGCCGAAGCATTCCTCGCCCTGGGTATGTCCCTGAATTCAGCTGATCGCTTTTCGGAAGCTGTCGCCCCTCTGGAGCGCTACGTGAAGATGCTGTCGGCGGACCCTGCCGGACATTACCAGCTTTCCATCGCCTATGCGCGCACGGGGCGTAAAGAGGACGCGGTTCGCGAGATGGCCATTCAACGGCAAGTTTCCGAGAAGAATCCAGGCGGGGTCCGGCCGTAGCCGAAGCGTGCGGCGCTGCGCTGCACTGCATACGTATACCAGGCAGGCAAATGCGATTGAGTCAGATGATTTCTCGGCGGCGCACCCTGCAGATTCTCGGGTGGTCTGGGATGAGTGCCGCGTTCGGCGATATAAACCCAGGAGCAATGGCCGGAGCAGGCACGGATTCCTTTGCCGCGTTTGAAGAAGTTCCGCCCGCGACCAGCGGTATATCTTGGGTTCACGTCAGTGGTCAGTCGCCGGAAATGTACTTGCCGGAAACCGTAGGTCCCGGGTGCGCGTTCCTCGACTACGACAACGACGGCTGGATGGACATCTACCTTGTGAATAGTGGACCGTGCGATTTCTACACCCCGGGCACTCCACTCCGCAACGCGCTCTATCGCAACAACCACGACGGCACGTTCACGGACGTGACGCAGAAGGCCGGCGTGCCGGGGAACGCCTACGGCATGGGTGTTGCGGTCGGTGACTACGATCGCGACGGCTGGCCGGATCTCTATGTGACGCAGTATCCGCACAGCATCCTCTATCACAACAATGGGGACGGCACGTTCACGGATGTTACGGCCAAGGCCGGCGTCGGCGCACGGGGCTGGGGCACGAGCGCAGTGTGGTTTGACTACGACAATGATGGACGCCTGGACTTATTTGTCTGCCGCTTCGTGGACTTCGACAAGTCAAAAAACATGTTCTGCGGTTATGGACCAACAAACGCCCGGTGGTACTGCAAGCCGACTCCGTACAAGCCGATGCCTTGCTGGCTCTTCCACAACAACGGCGACGGTACATTTACCGACGTTAGCAAGGAATCCGGGATTGGCGGGTCGTCGGCAAAAGGTTGGGGTGTGGTGGCGGCGGACATCAATAACGATGGATGGATGGACCTTTTCGTCAGCAATGACACGGTTGCGAATTTTCTGTTCGCCAACCGTGGCAAGGGCCGGTTTGAGGAGATTGGTTCGCTGGGCGGCGTGGGATACAACTCATTTGGGCTAGCGCGATCGGGGATGGGTGTCGATGCAGCGGATTATGATCAGGATGGCTGGCTCGATCTATTCGTCGCAAATGTGGATCACGAGTCTTTCGCGCTCTTTCACAACAACAAAGATGAATCGTTTACTGATGTAGCGATTCAGACTGGCATCGATGCCTTGACGAGCCGCCTCAGCGGCTGGGGACTGAAGTTTTTCGATTATGACAACGACGGTAATCTAGACTTGCTGCTATGCAACGGGCACCCCGACACCATGGTGGAAAAGCGCATGGAGGATGTGACCTATCGTGAGCCAATGCTTTTGATTCGAAACAGCGGGTCAGGTCTTAAGAATGTGAGCGCTGAGAGTGGATCAATTTTTTCCAAGCATTTGGCGGCGCGTGGCCTGGCGCTCGGAGACTTCGATAACGACGGTTCGGTTGACGTGTTGGTGGCGCAGAATGGGGGACCGCCTCTACTGTTGCGGAACTACGCTGGCCGGCGGAATCACTGGCTCGGACTGCGCTTGATCGGCCGCAAAGCCAATATAGACGCCATCGGAACGAAGGTGGTTTACCAATCTGGCGATCTTCTACGCCACTATTGCAAAGTGGGTGGGGGTAGCTACCTTTCTGCCCATGATCCTCGTATCGTTCTGGGACTGGGCCGACAGGCCAAGATTGATTGGATGGAAGTGAAGTGGCCGAATCCAAGCGGGAAGACTGAGAGATTCACGGGTCTTCCCATCGATCGTTACATTACAATTGTGGAGGGCCATGGTGGCTGGACGTAAGAGTTGAAGATGTACGGAATAAGATTCATGCCGCAAGTAATCCGGCTGGCGCCGATTGCAGGGATTTTTTTCATTTTGGGCACTTGCGAGTTGACGCGGGCGCAGGCGCGGCTCGATTCGCCGGCGGCCGCCATGAAGCCATCGGGAACGGACCAGAATGCTCTGGCCGAATCCGAGTTAAAAGCGGGCATTGCGCTAACCCGGGGCGGCCATTTTGCGGAGGCGATTGCGCATCTTCTCGAGGCGCAAGGGCGCGTTTCGAACGACTACGCGGCCGAATTCAACTTAGCGCTTTGCTACGTCGGCACCGGGCAATTTGAAAAGGGGATTTCCGTTCTGATCGGGCTGCGTGGGCAAGGGCGTGAGAACGCAAGCGTTGAGAATTTGCTCGCACAGGCGTATGCGGGCGACGGTCAGGAGGGGCAGGCATTCGAAGCGCTACGGAGAGCGACGGCATTTACACCAAAAAATGAAAAGCTCTATTTGTTCGTTGCCGGCGCATTCCTGGGACGTGAGGAGCCTGCACAGAGTCTTCGAGTGATCGAACTCGGTCTCCAACATCTTCCCGAATCCGCACGACTGCACTACGAACGAGGCTATCTGCTTTCGATACTCGATGACTTTGACGGTGCGAGGATGGACTTCGAGCGGGCGGCGCAAATCGCACCGGGCTCCGAGATCGGATATCTTGCGCAAGCGCAAGAGAGCCTGTTTGGCGGAAACCTTGCTGAAGCGATTCGCGTGGCGCGAACCGCCACCGCGCAAGGCAAACAAGATTACCAATTGCTGGCAATTCTAGGAGAAGCGCTGATGCGCGTCGGAGCAAGCCCTGGTCAAGTCGAATTTGCGGAGGCGCGCGACGCCCTGGAAAAGTCGGTCGCGGCGCGACCTAATTACGCGAGCTCACAAATTGCGCTGGGCCATGTGGACCTTTTGGATGGACGGCTGAAAGCAGCGATCGAACATTTGGAAACCGGTCGACGGCTCAGTCCGCAAAACTTTGCGGTGTATTCGCTGCTCGCGGCGGCCTATCGGAAGAGCGGGCAGCCCGGCCAAGCGGAAGCGATGCTGGAGATACTTGCCAAACTGAATCAGGAGCAGGCCCAAAGAATCCGGACAGCTCCCGGCGACAGCAAACCAATCCCAGGCGCCTCAGGTGCGAGTCGAGGCGTGCAGAAACCGCAAGCAGAGGGAATGAAGGACTATCGCGGTTCCGAAAACCGGTTCAAGCGGATCTGAGAGGGACGCGGGGAAAGGGCCGGTCGACCAACCCTTTGCCCTCCTCGATGGCCAGGATCTGATCGGATTTTATGTTCGTGAGTTTGGTCAGCTCGCCGCTCGGCCACTTAACTTCGACTTCTTCGACGGTGGGGTGCTGGCCGAGCCCGAAATGCAGCCGCGGGTCCTGCGCGGATTGATAGCTCATGCCCCCTTTTTTTTCATCGTAAAGAACCACGTCGCCGGCAGTGACTTTCACGCGAGCTCCGACAGCGTCGCGATTCGAACGCGTGCCGATGAGAAGAAGCTGGAACCAGTGATTGGCGTTGCCGCCATCGTTGCGGAGAAGCTGCGGGGCCTGCCCATTGTTGCTAATGATGATGTCGAGATCTCCGTCGTTATCAAAATCGCCGATGGCCGCCCCGCGGCTGACGCGCGGCAATAGAAAATCAGGTCCGAGCTGATCGCTGACATTCTCAAAAATACCATGACCGACATTGCGGAACATGAGTTTGGGTTCCGCGTACGTGGTCTCGGCGTGGTAGCGCTGAATGTTGTCCAAAACGTGTCCATTGGCCATGAACAGGTCGCGGGCGCCATCGTTGTCATAGTCCATAAAGCGCGTGCCGAACCCACTGAGATGAAACGTGGCATACGAAATCTTTGATCGGAAGGTTGCGTCCTCAAAATACCCTTCGCCAACATTTTGGTAGAGGCGCGCGAGTTGTTGATCCAGGTGCGTAACTATTAGGTCTGAGCGGCCGCTCCCGGTTGTGTCGGCGGCGTCCGTTCCCATCCCCGCTTCAAACTGTCCATCGATGCCGACCGCTACGCCTGCCGAGTAACCTATCTCTCGAAATGTGCCGTCACGATTGTTATGGAACAGGAAATTCGGCATTTGATCGTTGGTGATAAAAATGTCCTGCCACCCATCGTTGTCATAGTCAAAAGTGACCACACCCAGCCCGTTCCCCGGCCTGATTCCCACTCCGGAGCGCTTGCTCACGTCGGAAAATGTACCGTCACCGTTATTGTGATATAGCGTTGGCGGCAGGCCGCGATATACGTCTGGGTGGCAATAACTTCTCAATCCTGGTCCCTTGTCTCCACACCAGAAATTTTGCTCCGGCGACCAATCCACATAGTTAGCGATCACCAAGTCCAGCAGGCCGTCGTTGTCGTAATCAAACCACGCTGCACTCGAGCCCCATTTCCGGATGTTTCCGACACCAGCGCGGTCAGTTACATCCGTGAACGTTCCATTGCCATTGTTGTGAAACAGGATGCACCGCCCATAACCGAGAACGAATAGATCAGGGAATCCATCGTTGTCGTAGTCCCCCACGGCAGCTCCCATTCCAAACAGACCTTCCGCGTCCACGCCAGCTTTTATCGTGACGTCTGTAAACGTTCCATCTCCGTTGTTGCGATAGAGGGCGCTCCGCAGCGCATGCTTGGACGTGTTCGGTCGCCGAGATGCTCCATTGACAAGATAAAGGTCGAGCAATCCATTCTGGTCGTAATCGATCCATCCGCAGCCCGAACCCATCGTTTCAATCAAGTATTTCTCAGGGGATGCTGCGTTGTCATGTTGGAAAGAAATGCCCGCGGAACCCGCAACGTCGACATATCTAACCGCGTTTACCGCCGCGCCGCCCCGGAGACTTGCACGCGAGCCAACAAGAACTGCGCCCGCAGTCTTCAAAAAACCTCGTCTGGAGATCACCGGAAATATCCTGGGTCGTGAGGTGCGAAACTCAGTTTCACGCTTACGCCGCCTTTCCAACCTTTGACCACAGAGGCGAACGCCCGTCTAGAGCGATACCTCGATAGACTTTCCGTCGAAGACGACAGCGCGTGTGATTTGGCCGAGCCTAACTTGGATACCCCGCCTCGATGGTGGCAACATGTGCGAACCGCTGGCCAAAGAAAGACTCCGGACGACCCGGGCATCGTGCCACACCATTTGAACGCCCATCCATTTGCTCTTGCGGTAATTGAAGGAGAGGCCGTAGCGCCTTCCACAGCGCCTTGAGCTCCTTTCTCGGATTGTATAATATATCCAGCGTGCTACATTGCAAGCGCTTACTTATGCACAAGCTCATATTTTCCAGCGAAGCGGTGCCACAGCGGAGTCGATTCCAAGGCAAAGAGGCGATGACCTCATGAGTCTCATGCGATCGATATTGCTCGCCGCATCTCAAAATGAGTGGTTGCGTGATCGCGCGGCACATTACCCGTTTGTCAGGCGCACGGTATCCAGGTTCATGCCCGGCGAAACTCTCGATGATGCGCTCGGCTCTGCACAGATTTTGCGTGGGAAGAAGATCGGAACGGTCTTCACACGTCTGGGCGAAAATATCCAGGATCGCTCTGAGGCTCAACAAGTTACGGAGCACTATGTCGAAGTGTTGGAGCGCATCCGAGAGAGCGGTTTGCAGGCCGAAGTTTCCGTGAAGCTGACGCAACTCGGTTTGGACCTTTCGCCGGACCTTTGCTTCGAACATTTGAAGGTCATCGTTGAGCGCGCGCGAAAGGACTCCATCGTCTGGGTGGATATGGAAGCTAGCAATTATGTGGACGCGACACTGGATCTCTATCGCCGGGCCCTGGCCGCGCATTCCAACGTTGGCGTGTGCCTGCAGGCATATCTCCATCGGACAGCGGAGGACTTGGCAAGACTTCTGCCTCTCGGGCCCTCGATCCGATTGGTGAAAGGGGCATACAACGAGCCGCCTGAGATTGCGTTTCCGCGTAAACAGGACGTCGACGAAAACTATTTCGAGCTTGGAAAGCAAATGCTGCGAGCCAAGAAAATAAATTCTAGCATGCGGGCCGCTTTCGGCACGCATGACGTGGCGCTGATACGTCGGCTGGCTAGTTTTGCTTCGGCGGAGGGGTTTTTAAGAAGGGATTTTGAAATCCAGATGCTCTACGGCATCCAACGAGCCGAACAGGAGCGTCTGGCCAGAGAGGGCTGCACTTCCATTGTGCTGGTCGCTTACGGCAGCTACTGGTATCCGTGGTTCGTGCGCCGGCTGGCAGAACGCCCGGCAAACTTATGGTTCATGATCCGAAACGTGTTCGCGGCGTAGAATCTGGTGGAGCTGCATTCGGATTTCCATTGCCACGGCGATCGGGGCACATAGGCCTCGGCTATCAGAAGAATGCGCGAAAGCATAAAGCAGGAACATGAGGCCGAGAAACGTCATCGCTTAACGATTGGCGCGCAGGAATTCTTTTCGAGCTGAGAACTCCTGGCAGGGCGGCAACCAAGGGTGCGGAGTGGCAGGGGAATTCCTGTTCCACTGCGCCAGAACTGCGCACGGCTATAAGTCTCGTCCGCGGAACAGCCTTACAGGCCTCTGCATGCAGTCCATTTCAAACACCCTCTTCATCTTGGTTCAACTCAGTTGAACTCGCCAACAACTTCGAATCGACTCTCGTTTTGAGTTTGGATCAACACAGTGTCATTGCCAGGACCACGAAGATTCGCAACCCGGCCGTTGATTCTGACTTTCAGTAATTTGTTTTGTAGGGGCAGTCGCAGTTTCAAGTGCACCTCTTTGGGCGACCCCGGGCGGGATAGCTGCACGCTAGCAACGAGGCTTTTCTCCGCAGGCATCGCTACCAGTCTGAAGCTAATCCTGCCCCAGCGCGTCGGCGCCCGGTCGATTCGAATTTCCTTCCCGCTGGCCAGCCAGTCACGAGGAACTCCTTTTGCCAAGTACAGTTTCTCTTCATCGGAATCTTCGAGAACCAACATCCAGCGAATCAACAGCGGAATGGTTTGCTGCGCGGGAATGCAAAACAGCGCGGTGTCTCCATTAATGCCAGCCACTTCACCAGCAGTCCAACTCCCCCGAGTGTGGTCGTGGTAACGGTGCGAGTAGAGAAACAGCAGGTATTCTTCGACGCGGTCCAAGCGCAGCAACATCTGCGCATAGCCGTATGAAATGAAACCTAGAATGTCGCGACCCTCAGGATGCGGCCGCTCTACGTTGGCAACGACTCCAAGCGTTGTGGCGCCGTAAGCGCGCATACAGTCGATCACCACGTTAGCGAGGTTGGTGGGCAGCATATCAGCCTGCAGCAGTTCGGCATAGGCGCGGTGCGCCCACTGTTGCGGGCTCGGCCTTTCATTCTGCATCGATTCCCAAAATGTCAGCGTGGTTCCCGGGAAAGGCCCTAGGTATGGCGGATGCATGTCCTTTCGTACGTTCTTTTCCATGCTTGCCACAAGAGCGTCCTGAAGTACCTTGCTTCGCTCCATCCAATCGACGGCCATCTTCTCCATCGCCGGCGAGGACTTCGATCGGCTAACTTCGGTCCACGCTCGGGCGATATCCTTGAGCCCCCTCGCAGAATATGCATTGTTCGCGAAGTACGGCAGCCACCAAGTCATGGGTTTCGGGGCCAGGCAAGAATCCGATTCGCTCCAGCCGTGGATCAACCCGTAGCCAGGATCGTCCTGCGGCAAGCGCAGGCTTTCCTCGTGAAGATCCACAAGCAGAGCCGCCGTCGCTGCGATTTTGTCGCGATGTCGCAGCAACAAGACATGGTCTCCCGTATAGTTGAAGTGTCGTGCCAGCAAGGAAAGCGTAAGACCGAATTGCGCGATCTCCGGCCCACGCATGTTGTTCACGCCCGTGGCGTCCACGAAATCGCTAAAGAAGTTATCGATCACCGTGCTTGCCATCTCGAAGCGCCCCCATTCGAGATTCGCGTAAACACTCATCGTGAAGATATCCTGGAACCCGTCGTACTCTGAGCCGTAGTAATCGCGGTCGACCGCCCCATATTTCGGATAAACGCCGCCAGGCCGCACCATGAGCTCTTTTGCAAACGCATGTTTAGACATGTCGATCCAGTCATTCTCGGGTACGGAAGCGGCTGAGAAATCGCTTAACAACTTCTCCCAGTAATCAGCGAACGCAGCGAGCGCGCGGTAGAAGTGTTCAGGGCTTGGGTCCTCACGCCGCGGAGGGAAACCTGGGTAGGTGTGCCCGTAAACAACCTTTGTGATCTTGCCATTCTCGACACGCGCTGTGCGATGCCACGTCTGCACGATGAATTTGTCCCGCGCCTGCACGTCGCCGAACACCACGATTTCGTCGTAAGCGGTTTCGGAGACTGTCACGACCTTTCGCACTGCAGGCATCCAGCCGCCGATGAGTCCATCGAATCGTTTTTGGGCCGCTTGGTTCGTTAGCTCGGGGAAGTACTGCACTGGATGGTAAGTTCTTGTGCTACCCGCTGGGAACACCGGCATCGTGTCAAAACATTCTTTTGTCCCCACAATCGTGTCCCAGGGCAGCTTCCAACCCGAGCGCTCTGATGAGGTCGATCCGAGAGGTGGAGCAGCGGACCTCACCATCATAGGATCTGGGTCACCCCCGCTTGCGAGAAGCCGTTCTGCCAGAAGATCCGCACCCGTTGTACCGATGTCCTTCAAGTTCAATCCCAGATAGGCTGGGTCGGCCCCCGGGAATGTAGCCTCTGCACTCTTCCTCAGTACGCGCACCCCATCCTTTGAAGAAACAAACGTGATCGCTCCCTCGCGAGTCCGCAGGTCTTCGTATACTTTCCACATCGTCGCGTCAATTTTGAATTCAGAAATCAAGGTGTGACCATCGATATCCGGCGCGGCTCCCAAAGTCGAGCGCGAGTCGGAAGATGTGGGGAGATCGGGAGTCTCGCCCGCTATCTCTCCTGGCTTGACACCGTCCGGCAGACAATGAGTGACCGCAGTCACAACGGCAAGGTCCTTCAAGAATTCTCGACGGTCCATCGATCTGCCCTCCCGGCTTTTATCCCTGGCGAATCACTTACAATTGGCAGCTGGCGCTACCCTGGTTTGGATGCTCCCAAGGACGTAACTTATGGTCACTGCGAGGAACAAACCGCAGCACGCGCGCGGCTGTTTCAGGAGTGCTGCTCGCGATGGCGCTTGATGAATTCCTTCAAGTATTCGCCGGCGTCCGTAATATGTTTCCACAGAGCGGCAGAGGCTAATTCGGGATCTTTCGTTTTGCAGACATCCAGAAGCTCGCGGTGCGCTTGGCCGGCGCGGTGCAAGCCACGCGTGAAGACCAGGTGGAGACGAGTGTATCGGTCACAGTTGATGTTAAGTTTCTTCAAGAACGACAGCATGACCGGACGATTGGCGGGTGCATAGAGTGCGGAATGGAAACTCCAGTTCCACCGGCCCCAGGACTTCACCTCCGAATCATTCTCAAGAGATTGTTCGTACTGGCGAAGGATGTCTTCAGCGCGCGTGAACTCATCTTCCTTCATATTAGGGATCGCGCAGCGCAGCATGTAGCACTCCAGGACCGCACGCGTTTCAAACAACTCCATGATCTCGTCGGGAGAGAGAGCCGAAACAACAGCGCCTCGATTTGCGACAATGGTAATGAGCCCTTCAGCCGCCAGATGGCTGAGGGCTTCACGCACAGGAATACGGCTGATCTGAAATTCGGTGGCAATGGCGTCCTGCCGAAGTTGTTCTCCTTCGCGCAATTCGCCACTGAGGATTTTTTCTGTGAGCCTCTCGACAACAGCAGCAGAAAGGGATTGTCGGGGGATCGGTGCGGATTGTTTTGGGGTGACCGTCTCCATAATTGGGCCAAAATCCACAAACATCATGATACTGGCAACTTCGCTTCAAGGATATCAACTCTAAAAAACATCGAGCAATCTTTAGAAAACTTTAAGCGCCACCGGACTCAGATTATTAAAGGTACACATAATTTACAATCACCCGCACCGGGACTCACCATCGCCCCCCCCAACAAATCTAGCGAGTTTGCTTTCTTCGTGAAGAACCCAGTTAGCCTAACAACAGGCGACGGCATTCGTGCGCCCCACTAAGTCAAACAAACCGCACCGAAGCAAAGAGGACGGGTCGCAGCACGGCAAGAAAGCGCTCAGTATAAGGGTTGACGAGCCGCCATGCATACAATATACATAATCCAGACGGCGCACCAACTTTATTTTGACTCGCGCTAACCGCCACTGTTTCTGACTCTTGCAGGTGGCTGATGACAACGAGGTGCCAAAAAATGTGTATTCCGCGGTTTTGCCTGAAGATCGGAATTCTGGCTTTGGGGGTGTCCACCGTGAGATTGGCCACCTATGCCCAGGAACCAAACGTCGCGCCCCAAGACAAAGAGACTTTTCGATTCCGATTTGTTGGACCGCGAGTCGGGAATCGAATCGCCTCCGTGGCAGGAGTACCCGGAGACCAAAACATCTATTATGCCGGAGCCGCATCCGGCGGTGTCTGGAAGTCGGCTGACGGAGGCAACAATTGGGAACCCATCTTCGACAAACAGCCGGCCGCCGCGATTGGAGCAATTGCGGTTGCTCCTTCCGACCCAAGCATGGTGTGGGCCGGAACGGGGGAAGCCTGGGCCATTCGCGACAGCGACGTCATGGGGAATGGCGTCTATTTATCGACCGATTCCGGAAAATCATGGAACCACGTTGGCCTCGATGAGACCGGGAGAATTGGGAGGATTCTTGTTCATCCAACGAACCCAGATGTGGCCTATGTTTGCGCGCTGGGGCGCGCCACGGGGCCGCAACAAGAGCGCGGTGTCTACCGCACAACCGACCGGGGACAGCACTGGGAGCGCGTGCTCTTTGCCGATGAAAACACAGGATGCTCCGGCCTAACGATGGATCCGCACAATCCCCGGATTCTGCTTGCCGGCATGTGGCAACTGGAAATGCACACATGGGGAGAATTCAGCGGAGGACCTGGCAGCGCGATCTACCTGTCCAAGGACGGCGGGACGAAATGGATGAAACTCGAGGGGCACGGATTATCGAAGCCGCCGGTTGGAAAGATTGACGTCGTGATTGCTCCGACGAATTCGGACCGCTTCTTTGCCTTGATCCAGACGAATGATCAAGGCTCGCTGTGGAGATCGGACGACGGCGGGGAACACTGGCATACCGTAAATTACCAGCGCCAGTTAATCGGACGCGCCGGGTATTACATTCGAATCGCTGTCTCTACCGGAAACGAAAACGAAGTTTATGTGGCCAATAGCAGCTTTCTGGAATCTTTGGATGGTGGTGAAACATTCAAGGAAGTGCCGTGGGGTGGCGACAATCACGATATTTGGATTGACCCGCTGAATCCGGATCGTTTCGTGATTACCGACGACGGCGGGTTGAATATTACGACCGTTCACGGGCGGGGATTTCATCGCGTGACACTGCCGATCGGCCAGATGTATCACGTCGCCGTGGACAATCAGGTGCCGTACTACGTCTACAGCAACATGCAAGACGGACCGAACATGCGCGGTCCCAGCTTGCCGTCGGGTGGCTTTGCCGAAATAGGCTGGGAGCGCAGAATGGGTGGCTGCGAATCGGGCTTCACGCTTCCTGACCCCCTGGATGCGAATATTGTTTGGTCCAGTTGTTATGCAAACGAAGTGACGCGCTGGGACGCAAGAGTCAAACGCGCACGCTCCGTGAGTCCTTGGATTCACACTCTGGATTCACCTCCGAACGAATTGAAGTACCGTTGCCACTGGACGCCTCCGCTGGCCATTGATCCATTCGATCACAACTCCGTTTATTACGGATGCCAGGTCATCTTCAAGACGATCAATGGAGGGCAGAGCTGGTCGGTCATAAGTCCCGATCTCTCGACACAAGATCCCTCCCGTATCGTGTCGTCCGGCGGAATCGTTGGCGACAATCTGGGTCAATTCTACGGTGAAGTCGTATTCGCGATCGCCCCGTCGCAGTTACAGCAGGGGCTCATTTGGGCCGGAACCAATGATGGGCAGGTCTGGTACACCAAAGATTCCGGTGCGACTTGGACGAACGTCGCCAAGAACATTGGCGGCATGCCGGCATGGGGCACGATTACCAGCATCGAGCCGTCACACTTCGATCCGGGAACTGCGTACGTCAGCGTCGATTTCCACCTAGTCGACAACCGCGATCCTTACATTTACAAGACCACCGACTTCGGCAAGACATGGAAACCGATTGTAGGAGGCTTGCCCAAGCATCCATTGGCATACGTTCGAATCATAGCCGAAGACCCCAACGTCAAGGGGTTGTTGTTTGCCGGCACGGGAAATGGAATTTATTATTCGCTCGACGACGGTGTCCACTGGACTGCCCTAAGCGGCGAGTTGCCGCACGCGCCGGTTACCTGGGCAGTCATACAGAGGCAATTCCACGATCTGGTCATCTCCACGTACGGGCGAGGGCTTTACATTTTGGATGACATCACACCGCTCGAACAAATGGCACAAGCAGTATCTGACAGGGAGGTCCGTCTGTTTGAGCCGCGCAATACTTTTGCACTGCTTCCCGGGGGACGCGGCCTAATCAACTATTCGTTGAAGTCAGCGCCAAAAACAGTTCCAAGAATTGAGATCCTCGATTCCCAAGGCACGTTGATCCGAAAACTCGCTGGGCCCCGCCGCGTGGGAATGAATCGGGCTGAATGGGACCTCCGCTACGAAGCCCCCAAGCTCGTGGCGTTGCGCACTGCGCCGGCCGAGAACCCCCACATTTGGGAAGAGCCGCGATTTCGCGGAACAGACGGCAGACCAGTCCTCCATTGGGGTATTAAGGAGGCGGAAGTCGGGCCGATTGCGCTGCCGGGAAAATATATGGTTCGCCTAACGATCGACGGCCAGACCTACACGCAGCCCCTCACCATCGTGAAGGACCCCAAGAACTCCGCAAGCGACGTGGAACTGGAAGCCTCCTTTAGGATGCAGGTACGAATCCGGGACGACATCAGCAAGACCGCCGAGTCGGTGAACCGCATCGAATGGATGCGCAAGCAAATGGCGGTAATCCAAGCGATGCTGCGTAGCGAAGGCGAGCAGCGTCCGGGGTCCAATGGTGAAGATGGAAGCAAGAACCAACAGGACGATGACAGAGACAATTCTAATCCGAATGCCGAACTGCTCAAGTCTCTCAAAACGATGGATCAGAAGATGCGAAACGTGGAGTACAAGTTCATTTCGCAGGCCGAAGCACTAAGCGACGACAAATATTATTCCTCGGCAGACAAGATCTATCTCAATCTGATCTGGTTGAATGCGGAAGTGGGAACGGGTGGCGGGGACGTGGCCGGTGGTGTTGGATCCGGTCCGACGGACGCCACAGTCACTTTACTCCAGATGCTTGAGAAAGACCTTGCCGAGGCCGAAAACGACGTTGGAACCTTACTCGAGAAAGATGTCCCGGAGTTTAACCGCGTTCTGACCGAACGCCGTATAACTCCAATCACCGCTGGAGGCGCTCCTGCTCAGCTATCCGAACGGCAACCGGAATAGAAGAAGCCAAGTACGCGAAGCTGGCTCTTTTCAAAACCAACCTTTCTTGAAAGGCGGAACAAGCGATGACATCTTGCTGCAGAACTTTGGCCCTTGCCGCTGTGGTTGCCTTTCTTCCATTACCGGGGGGTCTGGCTCAGGGGACACGCGAGGACTACCAGCGCGCCCAACAATTTCTGCCGGGGAACCTGCGACATCGTGTCTATGTCGCGGATGTCATTCCGCACTGGATCGCCGAGAAGAACCGCTTCTGGTATCGCAAGGCCAGCACAAAAGGGACGGAATTCATACTCGTTGATGCCGAACAGAACGCGTCGGGCCCGGCATTCGATCACGCCCGCTTAGCGGCGTCTCTTTCAAAGGCTGCGAAGCGCGAATACCAGCTAACGGAGCTTCCGTTCGATACCTTCGATTACGCCAAGGACGGAAGGTCGATCTCGCTTCAAGTTGACGGGATGCCGTGGACCTGCCAGCTCGAAAACTATGAGTGCAAGAGAGAACCCGAACCCGTGGCAGGGCAGTATGAGGAGGCCTCGCCGAACAAGGAGTGGGTTGCCTATGTGAAAGAGCACGACTTGTATCTCCGTTATGCGCCGACCGGGGAAATCGTGCGGCTGACGCACGATGGCACGGAATCCCGAGATTACGCAACGCCAATTCCATCGCTGCGACCGATGGTGGCGCAAGGCACTCAGGATCTGAAGCAACGGCCTGCCGTGTTCTGGTCGCCCGATTCCTCGAAACTGGTGACCTACCGGATGGACACGCGAAGCGCGGGACGCTTCACGAACTTGCAATTCGTTCCAACCGGGCAGCTGCGCCCTAAGGCATTCACCGTCGTCTACCCCTTGCCCGGAGAAGTTCTGCCCAAAGCCGATCCGATCATCTTTGACGTTCAGAAAGGCAAGGCCATCGATGTGAAGACCGCATCCCTGGAGATTCAGTTTCAGGGTGGGCCGGGTTTCGAATGGTTTCCAGACAGCAAGGCTATTTATTACCAAGCCGACGACCGTGGGGAAAAGGCCATCGAGCTGCGCACCGTGGATTCCGAAACGGGAGAACAAAAGGTTGTGGTTCGAGAAAAGTCGGATCGTTACGTCGACCCGGGCCAGACCTTTTTCCGATTTCTGCGCGACTCCCCAGAAGTACTCTGGTCATCGGAGCGGGACGGATGGAATCATTTATACCTATACGACCAGAAAACCGGCTCCCTGAAAAACCAGGTAACCCATGGGCCCTGGGTTGTCCGTCAGATCGTCGACGTCGACGAGAAATCGCGGCGCGTTTATTTCTTGGCGAACGGGCGCGAGAAGGGCGAAGATCCCTATCAAACACACCTGTACAGCGTCGGCCTCGACGGGAACAACTTGATGATGCTGACTCCCGCGAACGCCAATCACACGGTGAGCATATCTCCTGACCATTTTTGTTTTGTCGATAACTCTTCGCGGCCTGACCTTCCCGGAGAGGTCGTCCTCCGAAATACAAAAGACGGCTCGCAAATTCGCGTCCTTGAACAAACCGACGCCAGCGAACTGCTCAAAACGAACTGGAAGTTCCCCGAGGCATTTCACGGCAGGGCCAAGGATGGCACGACGGATCTTTATGGTTTGATTTGGCGGCCATCCAACTTCGACGCCGCAAAGAAGTATCCCATCATCGAAATGGTCTATACGGGTCCCCAGGCATTCTTTGTTCCGAAGACTTTTGGCGCGGCGATGCGGGGCCTTCAATCGGTCGCGGAGCTCGGCTTCATCGTAGTGATGGTCGACGGTCGCGGCACCACGGGGCGCTCTCGAGCATTCCACGAGTTCTCGTATCGAAATCTGGGCGGAGCGTTCGAAGATCACCTCGTCATGATCCAGCAAATGATCGCTCAATATCCCTACATGGATGCGACACGTGTAGGAATCTTCGGGACCTCCGCCGGAGCGTACGGCGCTGCTCATGCCATGCTGGTATTCCCTGATTTTTACAAGGTTGGTGTGGCCATCTCCGGAGATCACGATGCGAGATTAGATAAGGCCTGGTGGAACGAGCTCTATCAGGGATTCCCGGTGGGGCCCGACTATGCCGAACAGTCGAACGTCACGATGGCAGACCGGCTCCAGGGACGACTGCTGATCGAGCACGGCGACATCGATGATAACGTCCACGTTGTCGAGACCATGCGGTTTGCCGATGCGCTTATTAAGGCCAACAAGGACTTCGACATGCTCATCGTTCCCAACATGTATCACGGCGAAGGTGGCAATTTGTATCTGGTGCGGCGACGGTGGGACTATTTCGTTCGAAACCTTCTTGGCGTGACCCCGCCCAGCAACTTTGAAATCCACGAGGACCGGGAAGCACCTCCGGGACGAACGCGATGATGCGCATAGTCTTGCGATTCGGGTTGCGCGGTTTTGATCGCCAACACCGCTGGGTCTTGAATTGCGCGCACTATTTCAGCTGTTTAGTGCTCGCTTAACCTGCCCTGAAGTGCTGGGCTTAGGCTCGCCACTCCGGTCAACTTGAGGAGGCGTTTGCGGTACATTAGAATCGATGGCGGTAGGTTTCCCTGACCGAAGACCATGCCCAAGCATGCCGAACTCATGAACCTGAATGCTGTTGCGAAGAAAGCCGGTGTCTCCACCGCCACTGTCTCTCGGGTGCTCAATGACTTAAAGGTGGTCAAGAACTCCACCCGCGCTCGCGTCCTCAAAGCCGCGGAGGAGTTGAAGTATCATCCCAACCTGCACGCACGTTCTCTGGCCCGAGGCAAGAGCCGTACTCTGGGAATTCTAGTCTCGAATATGGAAAACCCCTTTTTCTTCGACATCTTCCGCGCGCTCGAATCGGCAGCGCACTCCCGCGGTTATGAAGTGGTTGTCGCCAACACGGACTACCGCTCCGAACAGCTCGTCTCCAGCGCGCGTCTGATGATCGGCTGGCGGGTTGCTGGGCTGGCAGCGATCGTCTCCGAGATGGACGCGGATCTCATGCAAGTCCTGACCGATACCAGAATCCCCATCGTCTTTTACGATGTCGGAACACCCAGAAAAAATATCACCAACGTCAGGGTGGACTACCGGAAAGGCATGAAAAAGATCATGGAGTATCTCTATTCGCTGGGTCACACCCGAATGGCTTTCGTTGGGCATCACTCTACCTTGGAGCCGATCACCGAACGACGAAAGACCTTTCTGGAATCCGTGGCGCACTGTTCGCCCAGCGCGGAAACCCACATCGTTGCCGGGACGGACGGCCTGGAAGGAGGGCGGCAGGCGGCTCGCGAACTGCTTTCTTCCGGCTTCCGTCCAACTTCGATTATCTGCGTGAACGATTTTATGGCCGTCGGAGTCCTGCGGGAGCTTCGCGATCAGGGCGTTCGGGTCCCGGAAGATATTTCCGTAACGGGTTTCGACAACATTAAGCTCGCCGAATTCTGTTCTCCGGCGCTTACCACCGCGCACATTCCCCGCGAGCAGATCGGTCAGATTATTTTCGAGAATCTGGTTCCCGATGCAAAGAAGGAGCAGCTCACGGGGCGCGAGATTCTAATCGACCCGGAACTGATGGTTCGTGAATCCACCGGATTGGTGCGGAACGCTCAAGACGTAGCCGGCAAGCAGGAGAAGTTTGTCGCCGACTGAGAAGTCATGATTCTCTCCGACTGCAAATGCAAGCCTTCGGTCATAACGACACTCCGACCGGATGTCCGTCAAAGAGAATTGCACGCGTGATTTGGCCGAGCGTAACTTCGAACTTGCGCGGCGACGGCGGCAGCATGCGCGATCCGCCCGCCAGAGAAAGTGTCAGCTCACGCCGGGCATCATGCCACAGCATTTGCACGCCCATCCATTCGCCCTTGCGGTAGCTGAAGGAAATGCCGTCGTCTTCGTATAACAAGAACGAAGCATCGGCGCCGGGGTAGATCGAGATGGAGAGCGGTTGATCCACTTTTTCCATCACGTATTGCTTTACCGGACCAAGAGGCAAGATGGTCCCCGCTCGCACGTACAGCGGGGTGGTCTCAAGGTCGACCTTGCGGCTGATCTCGGCTCCGCCCGGCACACGTTCGCCGGTCCAAAAATCGTACCAAACTCCACGGGGAAGATAGATACTTCGCGAGGTGGCACCCTGCTCTACGACCGGCGCGACCAGGAGGTCGCGTCCCCACAAGTATTCGTCTTGGCACGCCACCGCCTGGGGATCGCGGGGATAGTGGAGCCATAAAGCCCGCAGAATTGGCATGCCCGTGGTGGCGCACTCTCGCACGACGCTGTAGAGATAAGGCAGCATTCGGTAGCGCAGTTCCAAATACTTGCGGCAGATCGGTTCCACTTGTCCATTATGCAACTCGCTCGGATCAGGGATGGCCGCGCCATTGTAATTGTTGATCTCGAGCGGCCCGGGATCGCCTGTATTCCAACCCCACGGGAGGCGCAACTTCCAGTTCCGGCCATGGGATCTGAAGAGAGGACAGAACGCAGCGAACTGAAACCAGCGCAAAAACAACTCCGCAGTGAGTTCTTTTGTGGGCACAAATCCACCGATATCCGTTCCCCAGTACGGAATGCCCGAGAGCGCCGTGTTGATGGCCACGGGAATGTGAACCTTCAACGTTTCCCAGGTCGAATAGACATCTCCGGACCATAAGAATGACGCGTAGCGCTGCATACCGGCGTAGCCGTTGCGGTGCAGCGCGTACGGCCGCTGGTTCGGCCTTTCGAGCTGTGGACCTTCCCAATACATCCGATTGCGAACGAGCCGTGAGGCAATGTCCAGTGAATCACCTTCATCCGGCCACCAGCCATCAACGCCCATGGCGAAGTCTCTGCGATGCGCATCCCAGTGGCAACACGCTTTCTCCTGGTCGACACAACCCAGCTCGCAAGGGTCGTCGACGGTACCACGGAGTTTGTCTGTCTTGATTACCACATGGAGTGCGGTACGAAAATTTTCGTTGTGGAGTTCGTCAAGGATTTCCTTGGGATCGGGGAATACTCGGGAGTTCCAGGAGAATGAGCCGTTCTCAGTATTCCACCCCGAGGGACAGAACCCGGTCCCGAGGTAGATCAGCGTGTCGCAGGGCAATTTCTTTTCCCGAAACGTTTTCGCCTCGGCAATGATTTCCTCGCGGCTAGCAAGCGTGCGGTGAGACTGTTGATAACCAAAGCTCCACAGCGGAGGCATCTCGGCATAACCTGTCAGACGCGCGTATTCGGCCATGATCGTCGCGGGTTCGCTCGCAGCGACAAAAAAAATGTCCAGGGGTAGCGCCGCATCGGGGCCAGCTGGCTGGAACTTGCTTTCTGCTCCCGTGAAGTCGAACGTCCCAAAAGGCTGGTGAATGAACATGGCCCATCCGGCGGTACCGATGAGCCAAGGAATGGGAACCCGTCCGCCATGCGTGCGAAGCTGAAAACCTCCTTGGCCGCTGCGCATCCGATCGGTTGACTTACGGCGGTCGAATTGCGGCCCGCCCTCACCGAGTCCAAGTAGCGGTGAATCGCCCGTGGAGAATGAGACGACGCCGGTGTCCTTATCCACGCTCAGATATTGGAGCCTCGCGCCTTTCAACGTTTCAATGGCGAAAGCCACGGGATCGGAAGTAACCTTCACGATCAAATTGCCCATCTTTGCTGTTCGCGGCCGTCCCGGGATACGCAGCTTCACGATGGGCGCCCCCCATGAAGTTTGCACCAGCGAACCATCTCCCGCGACGGCCATTGTTCGGCCATCTTCAAGCGCAGAAGTGCGGAGAATCGTGAGTCGCGCGGTGTGGGCGCTGACGGGAGCCACTTGAATCTCGACATCCTGACCGGTGATCCGAAGACCGGGCACCACGGATTCTGTCTTTCCCGGCAAAAGCAACGCTGCACAGGCAGCGGTCGCACCTTTTAAAACTTGACGGCGGTCAGGTCGTTTATTCATTGCGTGTCCATTCTGAGTTTTCAATCCCGGCAATTCCAATCACCGCTGTTGGAATTCGCACTTGGAATTTGGAATCCAGGGATAGTGCTCCATCTGGCGACGCCGGCAACAGAATGGCAGGGGCGATTGATTTCTCTCGCGTGATTGTAATGGACGCCCCATTCGGATCCACGGCGACGCGAACTTGTTGATCTTCGCCTTCATGACTCGTCAACGTCTGGAGCACCCGGTCTTCGACTGCGACCTGATAGGTACCTGGGGGCAAGCCAGCGATTTGGAGGGTTGTCTCATGCGGGCGGCCGTCGCGGTTTTCCAGCCTTACGGTGATGCGATTTAGCGCATCATCGAACGCGATTGGTTGCCCTGCCGCAAAGCCGTCGCGCCCCAGCAGCAAATGCAAACGCTGGGAACCGCGCAGGACATGAAACCGGGCGCGGAGCCCGTCCTTAGGAAGGACGTAGGTCAACGCGTTCTTCCGCTGCAGATCTCCGCCGTAAGCAATAAGTCCAAAAATTGGATCATCAACGACGACGGTCGCCGCCGAACGAAGTGCGCCGCCAAACCCGAGATCCATCTCGCCGGAATACCACCAGGGTCCGCGACCCATCTCTTTGTCGCCAAGCCAAGCTCGGCCCCAGGGCCGTGGTTCGAATCCACCGCTTGCGCCACCGTCGTTCTCTTTGCCCGGATACCAATACCCGTAGTTGGATTCCGGCGTTCCCGAATTCAGCAGCGCCCAGGAACTCAGATACGACGCGTAGGCCAGACGCAGGTAGGGCGCGGGATCCTGTGCGAAATAGAGCGCGTAATCGGAGATTGCCCAGCCGCCCATTTGGGCCATGTAACTCAGCGTGTAGCTGGCGCTGCCGGACGCACGAAAGTCGCTCCCCAGATAGTAATAGGCAGTTTCGAGCCACCCCCGGCAAGCCAAGTTCAGCTTGATTTGCTGATCCAATAGAGCCATGGCGTCCTCATACTTCACGGTCCGACGGAAGTCGTCCGGGGGAAGATCGGGAGACATCGCTTCACCGGACTTCAAGACGTGGCTCATCGCGTACTTCGCGAAAGCGTGGGTAGACTCGAATCCCGTGGAGTCAAATGGGTACTCCGACCCGAAAAGATAGGGGTGGTCGTTTACGAAGTACTTGACCTTTTTCTCCCAGGCCGCCCTCAGCCAATCGGCTTGGTCCTTGTGTCCGTTTTCTTCTAACCCCTGGATTAAGTCAGGGATGACCAACTCGTCGTACGTCCCGGTCTCATAGGCCGACCATTTCAAGATCTCCACAGGCACGGTGAAAAACGCTTTTGCGGTACCGTAGGCGCGCTCGAGATAGCCGTCCTTGTCGAGGTATGTGGTCATTTTCGGGTAGAGCTTGGCGAGCTCGTACATCTTGAAGTACAGGAGAATTACGTGCGGATAGTCGTAGATTCTCCAGACGTGCTTTTTTCCGCTCTGGTCGTCCTTCAGGCTGTCGCGATTGACCTTCCAATTGGGAATGCCGTAGATCGCATAGGGGTACGGTTCCTTATCGGTTTCTTGCAGCCCACCCCAAACGAAATTCTTGATGTAATCCTCAACGGCGTCGATTTCTGCTTGCACGGGAAAGAAGATGTTTTTCCCCGCGAGGTAGGGCGCTTTGCCGAGAACGGTGTCGTCGGAAGCGACCGCGTACGACTGCAAGCCGTCGAGGTCGTCCGGACTGCGGAGGATTTGGTGCTTCATGTCCCACTGCGAAAAAAGCGTGTCGTACCACTTGCTCGGATCCTTGTGCTGCTCGTGCGATACGAGAAACGCAGCCCGCTTCTTGTACAAGGTTTCCAGAGGTTCGGTGACGAAAAATTCAAGCGAGAGATAACGGCCCTCGCCATAGTCAAGTTTCAGAAGATTCTCCCCCAGGCGGGAAAACCGAACCTTGTAGACTTGCACATCCTTCCCTCGCTCTCCGGCAGACTCGATTTTGGTCGTGTCAGGATACTCCGGCACAATCGCGCGGATCGGATTGTGGGTATGCAGTGAGAACATGGCGGTCAGGTCGCAGGGAACGGTCATGCCGGGAACGACGTTGATGTCGAAGAGATTCTCTTCGTAGAGCACCTCTCGCACGCCGGCGTAATCCTGCGCCCAGCGGAAACGGAACCCGTAGATTTTGGAGTCCCCGGCATGTCCATTGGGCGCAAGAAGGACGTGGGTGTTTGGCAAACGCCAGGTTCCGCCTTTCGCGCGAAGTTCTTCTCCGCTTGCCGCGGAGTGGATGTAGGCCGTGTAGCTGCGGGGGAAGCGTGATGCTTCGAAGTATTCGAGAGCGGTGTCCGGAAGCGGTGTCATCACGAGGTATGGACCTTCCGCATTGGTGCGCATCCAAAAAATGAACGAGCCATTACCCGAGATGAGGCGATGTGCGATGAGCCTCTTGGTGTAGGTTTCCGTTTTGTCCCAAACGTACTGCGTATTGAAGGGCAGTGGCAGGGCCAAATCGCCAATCTCTAGGTCGTGGTCTGTGCCATTGCGCAATGAGATGGTCCAAACCAGAGCGTTATTCTGGAGTTGAAAGTTCTCCTTGGCCCGCAGGTCGGTGACGGCATCGACATGCTTGCTCTCGTCGTTCAAGCGCCATTCGAAAATTCCAGCGGTGGCGCTTTCGTCCAATTGCGCTTCGACACGCATGGCGGAAGTAGTGACTGGCTCAAAGGCCACTTTACTGTCCTGGTCCACGAGGACGGAATAGTCTCCCTTGGCGCTTACCTCCTTCCAGCTCTCCCCGTCGCGGTAAAGAACGCGCCAGTTCTTTGGTAGTTTGCAGGGGTTCTCCGGATTGTCAGACTTTGCCCAAAAGACCTCAGCGGACCATACCTTCTTGGGCTCCGGAAAATCGTACTGCACCCACTCCCGTGTGCCTTTCTTGCGTGGCCACACAAATAGCGGAATCCCCATATCGTGCGAGGACTTCGGCACCTTCTGGTCGTTCAGTGCAAACACACCCGGGAAGCGCACCGAAGCCGAGGCCTTGCTGGAGGTAGCGATCGTCGGAGCTGGAACGCCGATGGTGTAACTGGGAGACAGCTGATCTTTCTCCGATGACTTGTCGAGCGCTGCCGCGGAGGCCTGCTTCCAGGTGTTTTCTCCACGCAACCGATACCGGATCAGGAGATCACCCAAGGTATCGCCGGCAGAAATGTACTCCGTATCGTACTTGTCGTGGACGTGTGTGACGCTGGTCACGCCGAAGGCCGAGTAGCGAACCTGGAATTGAGCATTGCCCAGGGATTGCTGAGCAACGGCGACCTGTTGCGAGCCGGCAGACAAAACCGCAACGAGTAGTAAGGAGGGAGGGCGCATCGTTTTTCTCTCAACTACCTCGATACTGTTGTTGACTACATCCTGCGGCAAACCACGACCGATCTAGTTTTACTCCCGGCCGCAATTCCGGATCAGGCGCGTGTCCCCAGCTACTGACCAGCAATTAGCTCAACCCAGGTCGTACCCTTTTCGAGCGGTACAACGTAGGCCTCTCGCTCGGTCTCTAGCGGCTTAACCGGGTGAAAGATTCCTACCCCTTGCAACTTGGCTGGCTGCTCGATGCGCAGACGAGCTGCAGATGTAAACTGCGTGACACCGCCGAGGCCGACACGAACCACGCCGGTCTTGGAATCCACCTCCACGCTCTCAAACTTTCCGGCGTCGAGAGTCAGCCAGAGCCCTAAAGGGGCCACATAAACGCGCAAGCGGAAAGAATCGAGCGGCGCGACCTTAACCGTTTGGCCATCGACCCTGGCGTTGCCGCCGAAGGCGACCCAGCCGAATTCGGGATGACGGACAATGTAGGTTGCGGTGTTGAAGGCGTGGCCGAAGAAGTTCGGGCCATTGTCACCGGAAAGAGGATCGAACTTGAGCATGTCGGGGAAGGAATGGAATGCCGGAGCCAGAAATCCTTCGCGATCGATGTCCGTGAGCGTTCCCATCGTTCCGCCATAGCCGACGCGCAGGAGGTAGAAGTCGCCCGGATGCTCGCGATACTCCGCGAGCACGGGGATGGCATTGAGACCCGAACCATAATGATGGAGCTGCCGTTCGAGCCGCGTGTACTTGGCGGCAAAAACAAAATCCCAGTAACGCCGCGCACTTCCGTTGTAACCCCAGTGTGGGATCGTGGGGTCGTAAGCGAGGACGGCGTCGAGAGTCACCTTAGCCTTGTCCTGGTAATCGAAGTATTTCATCCACGCGTACACTTCTTCCTGACCAGTGGAGTCCCAGGGCATCTCGCTGCCGAACGGGTAGGCCTCGGCCTTCCAGCGGTTGGCGCGTGTTTGCATCCTGGCTTCGAGATTCGCGGCTTCCGCGGTCATGCCCTCGCGTTTGAGGTCGGCCAGAATTTGAACAAAGATGCTGCCCTCCATCTGGCCGAAAACGGCAAGGCCGTCAGCAAATTTGGCCATCGCCAGGGATGTTTCATAGGCATGCGTGAGATACCAGTCCCAGGGATGGTCGGTGACCAGGCCCTGGTTGTTGCGCGCCAGGCGATACAGCACCCAGTAGGCGGCAGCGACGTGAGGATAGTTGTAGGACCGATCCACTCGTTCGGACGTTTTCATGCTCCAGCTAGTCCAACTGCTCCAATCGAAATCGCTGCGATAGTAATTCGGCGGCAGCTGATCGGGCTGATAGTAGAACAGACTCTTGCGCACACCATATTGATGTGGGCCGTCCCTGAATTGCAGGCCGCCCCAGAGCACGCCATCCACGAACTGTTGAATCTTGTCGAGCTCTTCGTTGTTGGGCTGGCCCAGTTGTTTCATGATGGACGCGAGCCAGGAACCCGAGCCGCCCTCATCACCCAAGCCAGCAATCCACACACGGCTGTCCTGCGTAACGATCTGGTTGGTCTCGCGATCATAGCTCATGACCGAGGGGCTACGATGGAAGGGATCCTTAGGATCGACAAACCATTGCTTGGTGGTCAGAAAACTACCCATGTTTGCGACGGCCTCCGCGGCGGGCTTGACCACAAAATACTGGATGGTCTGAACCAGTCCGTCTTCGTAGGTGATCGTTAGGCGCGCGCGCCCCCAGGAGTTGCCTATGAGTTCATAGGCTTTCCATCCTAAGGACGGAACATCTCGTTTGCCGATCGTAATGGCTCCCTCGGGTTCGACAACCAATGACTTAATGCCTTTGGCGTATTTCAGGAACAGTTGCGCATCGATATCCATCGGCAAGACATAACCGGGGATACCAATGGCCACCGGGCGATGATTCTCTGTGAGTGTTTGCTCTATACCTCGGATGGAATCGGCTACCACAAACTTGAGCCCGTACATTTTCGACTCACCGGGAGCCAGGGTAAGCGATGTCGGCAGATTCCACTGCTGGGCGTTCTTCCACTCATGCTCGGCAAAGGCTTTGGTATGTACCATCCAATCGTAGAAGCCTTCAAACGTCACCCAGCGCGGTGTCGGATCGGTGAAGATTGGTCCCGGGTCCTTTCCGCGAGTTCTGCCCTGGCTTAAAATTGGGCCATAAGCCTCGAACGGAGTCTTGCCATCGGGCAATACCAGCAGCGCCGGACCATGGCCGTTAAGCCGGGTGACCTGGAGATAACCCGCATCCTCACCAATGTAAGGGTCATAAAAAGAACACTTGGCGTGGGCTTCCTCAAGCGAGCGATCATTGAGCACGTTATCGAAAACCATGGGAATGCCTAGTGCGCCGACCTGTACTGGCTCCCGCGTCTTGTTCTTTAGCGCGAAACGCAGGACAAGCTTTCCTTCTTCAAGCGCCCAGGTGCGCGAGATCTGCAGCGGAATGTCGGCGGGCAGAGTGGGTGAGAGATCAGCGGCGGCCAACACTGCGCCTGATGCCGGAAGCGCTATAACGGGGTGGCGGACGACAGCCGTCGAGAAGTTCTTCCACTCGTCCGAGCTTCCTATTCGCACGCGCAAGTTCAGGTCACCCAAGTGGTAGTAGCCGTCCTTCGAGCGTTCGACAATAAGATCGCCGGGAGTGAAATCGAATTCGGGAACCGCTTTAGGTTTGAGGCCTGCGACGGTCTGCGACGAACGCACAAGGTCGAGAGTAAATTCTGGAGTGTCGAGAGTGATCCTTCCCTGAGCAAGCATGGGCCCCGGAGTCGGAGGCTCTTTGCGGGCGTGTTCCTGCGCGGCCGATGTTTCGCACAATGCTGGAATCAAGGACAGCGTCAGCAAGCACGGCAAGATCCGACTGGCCAGCCGGAAGTAAGCTTTTCTCATTGGCTAAGTCTCATCTTGGCGTCCGCATTCTGCCCCCGGTCTACCATGTGATTCTCAACAATGAGAGAGCTTCTCTGGGCAACGTGAACTCCAACCTTATCTGGCTTTCCGTTGCCTTTCTCCATTGCGGTGAAGCCAATTGTTGCAGCTGAGCCGAATCTTCCAGTTGGCGATACTCGTCGGCAGAAGGATTTACCGGAGAGCCTAGCCGCTGCCACGCGGCAAATGCGTTGCTGTGACTGTCGTCGATGCGAAAGTGTTCGACCAGGACCTGCTTCACTGCCGGGGGCATTCCCCTCACTGAAAGGCTGACTGGAGTAGCCATCGCTGGTACATCATCATCGTGATAGTTCCAAGCGAGAATCGTAATTTCCCTCTCTTGGCGGGTCGCAATGGCATTGATATCCGGACGACTGCGCACCCCGGTCCTCAGTACTTCGTCGGCGGATACGGCTCCCGCGCTGTCAACTGCCAGACGCCTTCCGCTCAGCAGCCCTAACATACGGAAGGCATTCAAGACCGGCTTGTCGATCCCATTGCTGGCCAATTCGCGAAACCCAGCAAAATAAGGTTGGTTTTCGAACTCAAAAGACCAAGTCACTGCACCTTGGAAATTGACGTGCTCCTTTGCGGCTAACGCGTCGATCTGGTTCAAGATGGCCGCCGTATAAGATGCAAACAACGGTCCATTTCTGTAAGCGTTTTCAGGATGTTTCTCGGCCGAGCAGGCGGCGCAACCTTCAGGATCGGATTCTCCCAGGATGATCGGAGTGTCCCGCCACTCGGGAAACGAAGTAACAATCTCAAAACCACGCTGAATGGCGGCAAGTTGATTGCGCATTCCCATCCGCACGTGGCCGTTCTCGAGTGTCGGTGCTCCCTTTGCGTGAAAGCTAATGAAATGCAGCGGTGCACCTGTCTTACCAGTCGCGTAGTTGCGCTGATGCGCGCAATGCTCTAGGAACACGCGAAGAAACTCTGCGGCGTTGTTCCCAACAGGGCCGGTAGTGTCAGGACCTCCAACCTGCGCGCCTGGCAGTGCTCGCAAGACCGCGTCGACGGCATAGTCATACAGCTTGAAATATTCTTCCTGCGTTCCTTTCCAATAGCCGATATCTGGTTCGTTCCAGACTTCCCAAAGCCAGCTTCTAGTGGTCACATCGCCGTATCGTTCACGGAGATGTCTGACGAAACGAAACACGAGGTCTGCCCACTTTTGGTCGCTTTTGGGCGGATAAGCCCAGCCGGTGTAGATCGAACCTTCCGGAAAATTGTGCCGGTAAGGTTGGGGTCTGATGCTGAGTGCTTGCGGCATGAAACCAAGCTCCACGAGCGGCTTGATTCCCAGTTCTTGATAGGTATCGAAAATCCGGTCGACAATTGTCCAGTCGTAGATCGGCTTCCCAGACGCGTCTTCCGTATAGACATTCGTTGAGCCCCACTTCAGAGACGCCGATCCGTCACCGCTGGTGAACAGATTGTGGGTGCGAATATAGACCGGTAGCGGGCTCAGGGCCGCCAATTCACCGAGAAGCTTCTTGCCATTCGGGCTGTACGTGTAGTTCGGCTCGTCATAGCCAAAGGAGTTCCAGATGGGCTTTGATAACCCTTCTTCTTGATCCGCTTTGACTTCGATGTTCACAGCGGTGGCAGCAGCTTGCGCAAGCAGTCCACCGCTCCATAGCAATGAGGCGATGCTAAGCACCCCGGCACGGTGGAGCTTTCTCTGGCGATGGGAATCGCGATTCCCCGCCGGCCCTGGAGCGCGAGTGGGTCGCTCATAACGCCGAAGCACGCCGCGAAGGACCATGCCAATCATTCCTAAACAATGTAACCGCTTACACATGGTGCGCGTTAGTGTCCCCACCGATACCCGGGGGTCTTGGACTCTGGGATTCTAGCCGCATTGCGGTCCACAAGACAACGACTAACAGATTGATGGCCGGTGATTTCTAACTTATCAGGTGCAGGTCGAGATTCAGCTTTCGATGCCGCAGTCTACTTTCCGTTTCCTATTCCGACAGAAGCAGGGGTTTCAACAACAAAGGGCCGTGCAGGCTTAAGCGCCACACTCAAGAGCCGATCCCGCAACACCTTGGATTCGTGTGGCATAAAGAACATGGCTCCTTCAGAAATTGTCCGCAATTCTCCACCAGCCCATCGCCCGGACATGATCCCGCTGATCGAATGAGAGTTCGAGCGTAACAGCAGATGGCCGACTTCATGCGCAAGTACATGGCCCAAAAGAGTAGACGCGAGTGTCCGCTCTTCAGACATCCGTTGAATCCGATCGTAGAAGACATACCCGTAGTAACCCAGCCCTTTCTCATCCAGCGTAGCGGCGCCGAGCACATCGGTACGATCACGCACTTGCGCGCCCATTGCGCGAGGAAGGATCTTCAGCACGAAGTAAGTGGACCCTATGACGTGGCAACCTGTCGGTTGAATATTCTCAGATCTGTCAGAACAGTTTCGCCAGACAGTTTCCACTCCCGCCTGCCGAAAAATCCGGTGCACTTGCATCTCTGCGGCGGCCAAGAGTTCTGGGGAAACGTTGGCGTAGTCGTAGACCGAGACATGGAGTTCTGGGCTCAAAGTCTCTTTTGCCGGCGCGTTCTGAGCGAAGCACGTAGGAGACAAAAACACCAGGGTCAATAGGGCATAACTGCCGTTGTGGCGGTTCACGGCGTGTCACCTCGTGAGCGACACTGCCTCCCCTAAGCAGCTACCTCAATGCTCCACAGGCAACGAGTTGGGCATCGGGAGGTGACGAGCTAACCTGTTTGGCACCTACTGCTTACGGGGAGAAGTGACGGGATTTCCAGGCGGGTGTAGACTTCCTGACTGCCCGAGGCGTGATGCCCCTACAAGCCAAACCTCCACAAGTCCTTCACTTACGCTGGTAAATGTCATGCTGCGGGTTCCTTTTCAGGGCTGGGACGCGGCCGGTGAGCTTGAACAAGCGGTTCAGCCACGGCCTGCAAGCGCAAGTCTCCTACACGTTCTCAAGAAACTTGACGACAGACCCTCTTACCAGCGTCGGGGGCAATGGCGGCTGCAGCAACGGAGATCAGAACAATCCGAAACAGCGGGGGCCAGATTTTTTTGTTCATGAGCACCGGCTCATTCCCAACTACACCCATCAGTTTCCTAGCCCGAAAAACCTCTCGTCCGCGAGAGGACGGATACTGGGAGGTTGGGGCGTGGCCGGGGTGACGACGTTTCAATCGGGGCACAAGCTTTTGGTCATCTTCAGCCCGAATGGCCAAAACGTTTTCGGGCAAACCGCTGACCGCGCTTCCCTCTCTGGGGCCTGCGCGAAGGGCCGCTATCTGACTCCGGGGTCAGTGACATCGAATCTCGGCGCTTATATCAACGCAAGGTGCTTTACCAAGCCGGCTCGCTTCGGAGCAGACGACCCCAACGCCCTGGGATTCGGCAACTCCGGCGCGGGAATTTACGACGGACCCGGACAAAACAATTTCGATCTGTCGCTCGCAAAAAAGCTCCCGTTCCGCTGGCCGCGCGAAAATTCGTCGCTTGAATTCCGCTCGGAGTTCTTTAACGCTTTCAACCACCCCCAATTCTGTGATCCGGACGTGGACTTCACGTCACCCACATTCGGGCAGATGTTCTGCACGAGTGTCGCAGCGCGCATTATCCAGCTTGCACTGAAGCTCAGTTTCTAGCAATTTCTTGAAACATCAAGAAAAAGAATCGATAACCTCTCGGAATTGCGCCTCAGAAGCAATCCGTCTGATAAACGAAATCGTACAATTGGACTTCTGTGGCGCTTACGCGCGATTCAGGCCCCAAGCATATTTGGACCGGTAATTTTTAACTTACCAGATGGCGAGGTCATCTCCACAAGATAAGACTCGGTGAGACCGTTGTAAACCTGCTGGTTCGCAAATCTAACCATCTTTTTATTTCACCAATTTGTAATTGACCCGTCCGGGCGAAAGTACGTCTGCGCGCGATTCGTGTCGTATTTCGTTACTTCCAGAATCGGCGTAAGCTTGCTCATGTCCAGCTCGACGCCGAGTCCGGGTCTGTCGTTGGGATAGAGCTTTCCGTGCTTAAAATCCAGGCAGACAGGCACGTGCGGAAGCTCCTTGCCTTCAAAATTATATTCCATTAGCAGCGGACCCGAGAATGTACCGAGCGAATTCACCAGCGCTGCGGTGGCGATTGGTCCGGTGAAGTGAGGCACAAGGCCCACGAAATGCGTCTCGCACATCGCCGCGATCTTCGTCATCTCGGTAATGCCCCCCACGTTCGGCAGCGTAGCGCGAACGTAGTCGATATCGTGGTTCTCCACCAGTGGATTGAAGTCCCAGCGATTCCCCCATTCCTCGCCCGCGGCGATCGGAACCTTTACTAACTTTCGGAGACGCGGAAGGTCCTCGCTGAACGCCTCCGCGCGCACGGGATCCTCGACAAACAACGGCGCTAGGCTCTCGATCAGATCGCAACCACGGATCGCGTCGGAAAGATCGAATCGCTGATGAAAATCGATGCAGAAGTCGCCAGCTTTTCCTACGCCTTCGCGCGCCTGCACGCACTCCTCATAAAGCTGATTCAATTTCTGACGGGTATTGAAGGTGGTATTCGCTGGCGTGTCAGCCGCGCCCATGCGGAAGGCTCGATAACCGGCCGCGATAGTGGCCGCCGCGCGATCCTTCACGCTCATGCCAGGCTTGATGCCAGGGATGATGCCGGCGGTGTTGTAGCATTCACAGTAATTCCGCACCATGCCGCCCAGGATTTCGTGAACCGGCAGCTTCAGCACCTTGCCTTTGATATCCCACAGGGCCAAATCGAGCGCACCGAGCGCATGTTCCTTTTCACGCCCAGGCGGATAAAAGAACGACCGCGACATGTCCTGCCATAAACGTTCGATATGCTCCGGGTCCTGCCCGATCAGGCGTCCGGCGCACTGCTTCAGCGCATCCGGAAAACCGCCTTCACCGACACCTGTGATTCCCGCGTCGGTCTCGATAGTCACTACGGTATCGGCCTGATTGAACAGCGGATTCGGATTGGGTGGCGCGTAAGCTCGTACTCGCGTGATCTTCATCTTGGGCAACGCGGTTTGCAGCATCGGGAGATGCGCGAACGCATACACACCCGCGGGCATCGATTTCAGAAATAATCGCCTATTCATCGGATCTCCTCCAACAAGCACCGGTCCCCGGTGTAAATCTACTTCCGAGACGCGCCTCGACTAATCTCTTATTCCCGCAATTCCGGCCTGAAATTGACGATATGCGGAACTGGCAAAGACAATCTCACGAAGCCCAGCAAGAAATGCGAACGCCCTAACTTCTGGACTGACAACCTTGACGTCATAGTCCTTCTTGAGCATCAGGCGCCAAGCCAACTGCAGATTGGGCTGGCCGCTCAAAACGATTCTTATGCGACGCGGCGCGAGGAATCCCAGGCTGCGAAAAGCTCGGAGATCGCTCGCCAAGAGAGAGCCCAGAAGAAAGCTATACAACTCCCGCTGACCATACCGAGAATTCCCCTCAAGCAACCGGGTCATGAAGAGCGCGCGTGATAGACCATAGCGCTCGCTGGATCTGACTCCGCTTTCGAAGAAGCTCTTCTGCAGCTCCTGCGACCTTAGATCCCGCAACCGGCTCGCCAGGATCGTCTGCGTTCTTAGGGCGTGCAGTGCTTCCCCAGAGAGCGTACTGGCCGATCGCACAATTCGACCCCGGGCATCCACCTCGATTGCTTTGGAATGCGACCCTACGTGCAAGAGCAGCCACGGCGCTCCGTGAGCTCGCGGCTGCGCATTCGCCTGAAACCCGACAATCTCAGTCTCCTCACCCCGAATGACATCGCTGTATGCCACCTCTGATAATTCACACGGGACTCTACCGATTCGCACTCCGGGCACCAAGAAAAATGGTAGCGGACTCACTCGGGCAAAGCTTTTCATTCGTACGTTCTCCGCGAGCTTGCCCACGCCGGCGGGAGCAAGGACATGGGGCACTTCCAAAAGCCCCAATTGTGAAGTCAGCATGCCAGCCGCAAGTACAAACCTCGGAGGCGATGGTGCTCGTCTCGATAGCGAGCGGAAGGTTCCGCGCAGTGTGCTTTCAAGCAGTTCTCGGTCGCCGCGGATCGAGGTCTGCCGAACTCCTACAGGATGCTTGGACTCCCGCAGAATCCTGCCATCCTTCATAAGCCAAACAGTTGTGTTGGTTGTGCCAGTGTCCACTGCGAAATAGGTCAACTTTTTCTCCCATGTTGCGGTCATAGCGAATACTCTAAACCGGAAACCTGTGAGCGTCGCACCTGATAGGTAAATCAACATCGTCCAGCAAGGCTATCAACCTCCGCTTGCTCTCGTGCATTGGAAGTGTCCAGCTTGCCATCCGTCGGTCAGTCTTCCGCTTTTATATTCGCTGCTTAGTACGCTTCATTAGAGCCTTGCCGGCGGTGCTCCGCGCTACTTGCCGTTACCTGACATGTGGATTTGCGCTCTCACAACGGCAGCGCAGTACCATTGACGGTATCAAGGACCACAAAGTGAAACCCGACTTCGCCCAATACGGATTCGTTCATCAAGAAAGCTTAGTAATGGCGTGTATCGGCGGCTCGCAAGCCCGCGGGGCAAAACTGGGTGCGACCGACGATACCGACTGGTACGGACTTTACATTCGCCACCGACCAAACTTCTTGGACGGGATTACCCGGAGAGAACCGGACCCACTGGAACAGCCACGCGAAGAAGAATAGATACAGTATTTGGCTGCAAGCCAACTCTTGGCCCTTTCGGGCTCTGGCCGGAGGGTACCGTGGTGTTTCGACCGGGGGGCCGGGGGAAATGTTTCCTGATGGCTCGTTAAGCATGAAGTTCGGGTGGACAAGAGGGGAAGGACTCCGAGGCAAACTTAAAATACACGGCCGGAGGCTCGATGGACCAGCAACCACCATTGCGTGCACGTATTCCAGACGGCTACGGCGACACAGGATTTCAAGCCACTGCGCTGATCTTCCCAACCGAGGGATGCTGGGAGGTTACAGGCGAGGTCGGTGATACCCGCCTGACTTTCCTAACCCCAGTGGTTAGCTCAGAAAGCACAATTAGATTCCGCTCGCTTGCGGTTTGCGAGTGCTTGTTGCTCTCAGGAATACCGGTAGACGTCCAAACAGCGTTCGCCGAGATGTGAAGTCGATAGTGTAGGCTTCTGGCTGTTGTTGCTGATGCAGCAACGGAGGTTCCTTGGAAAACAAACCAAATGCTGTGCTTGCAGTGCTATCGGCTGGCTTTGCGTGCGGCATCCTAGACATTACCGCCGCGTTGGTGGTCTATGGTTTCTTCGGGCTCAAGCCTATGCGCCTCCTGCAAGGGATTGCCAGCGGATTGCTGGGGCCGAAGGCATTTTCCGGCGGGCTCGCGACAGTAGCGCTCGGTGTCCTTTGTCATTTCCTCATAGCCTTTGGGGCGGCAGCTGTCTACCTTGTTGCGAGCCGGGCTCTTGGTTTCTTGATAGAGCACGCCGTTGTTTCAGGAGTTCTGTATGGTGTAGCCGTCTATTTCTTCATGAACCGCATTGTGTTACCGAGCTCCGCCGCGGCCAAACGTCCGTTTTCCCTTCAGATGATGATCGTCGGCGTGGTCATACACATCTTCTGTGTTGGGCTTCCCATATCTCTCAGCGTGCGCCGATTTTCGAGATGATCGAGGCTCGTTGCTCGACGGCGCGTCGCCCTCGTTTGGTGAAGTGATGTGGTCTGTGGCCTGCGAACGCTTGGTTAACGTGGACATGTGCCCTGCAGAGACGGTTTTCAAGCGGGCTTAGGCCCACAGTGCGCGACGTGGCGAGCAAGAGACCGTCGCCGGCCTTGCAAACGTATGCCAGCCTTTCCATGTGCCACACGTGATCGCGCTGAACGTGAACTTGTCCTTCCGTAGCAAGCAGCTAGCCGGACGCGGATAGCGAGCCATACGGAAGGTGAACGAGTTCTTGAGATGATAATCTTCGATGTCCTGCTGGATGATAATTTCTTCCGTCGCTGCTCCGTGCTTACCCTTGAACAGCCACTTCGCACCAGCATCACCACAGATAGGCTCGAAGGCAACCGTCTCTTCCTCTACACGCAGAAGA